>ENA-OQAZ01000211-OQAZ01000211.1-human-gut-metagenome-genome-assembly--contig:-NODE-211-length-32862-cov-5.574614_pt1 | contig 32862 bp, 38 predicted proteins | sample MGYA00242737_ERZ504531 | MGnify/ENA primary metagenome ERZ504531 (study PRJEB26092, sample SAMD00036244) | human gut metagenome | host: Homo sapiens | study: EMG produced TPA metagenomics assembly of... | reverse complement strand
CGGAGGATATGGGCCAGTGTACCCTGGCATTTGTTATAGGATAGCTTATTGCAGGACTAAGTTCCACCCCTAATTTCAGCAAAAGAACATAAAGGACTGAGAGTGGAAATTAGTTTTTCATTTTAGGGAAAATGTGAAGAAAGTGTGAAATTGGCACTCATCTCTTGACAGTGCTAATAATGCGTGTTATAGTACATACAGAACAAAGGAAGAGAGAAAAAGAAATCTTCCGGAGAAAGTTCTTACAGAGTTTCCAGAAACAGTAAATTAAAAGCGCCTGCATAACACGCAGCGAATATAGATCAGGAGGAATGAGTTATGTTAATGCCAAGTATTTTCGGAGAAGATTTATTTGATGATTTTATGGGATATCCTGCAGGCCGTCAGGCAGCTGCCAATGCTTATCCTCAGGTGAAGGATATGATGAAGACAGATATCCGTGATGTAGATGGCAATTATGAACTGGAGATCGATCTTCCGGGATTTAAGAAAGAGGATGTGAAGATCCAGCTGAAGAATGGTTATCTGAACATTCAGGCAACCAGGGAAGAGAAGAAGGACGAGAAGGATGATAAAGGTAAATATGTTCGCAGAGAACGTTATACAGGAACCTGCAACAGAAGCTTTTATGTAGGCTCGAGCATTAAGCATGAAGATATCCATGCGAAATATGAGAACGGAATCCTTTATGTAACCTTCCCGAAGGAAGAGACCAAGAAAGAAGCAGAAGAGAAGAAATTTGTTTCTATTGATTGATCGACATTTACTTCGAAGCCAATATCCGGAACAACCCAAACGGATATTGCGGAGATAACCAGATAATGGCTGGTTGACCGAATGCGGATGATTTTATCCGCCTGACTTAAAACTCCAAATTGCACATTGCATTTGTTTATATAAATGAATATAACCCCCTTTTTTTTTCACCCCTCTGCCAATGCCCGGCAGAGGGGTTCTTTACGTTTCAGCCTGAAGTACAGAGGTGAATTCTGATTAACTTTACACTCCCTCCCCACTCTGTTATACTTGGAACAGGTAAACAGCGGAAATTCGGCAATACTATAAAACTGGGGAAAGAGTTTTTACAGAGGTGAATATATGGGAGATAAGATCAAGGTTATCATGGACTGTGATCCCGGAATCGATGACGGGATCGCACTGGCATATGCGGCAGCACATCAGGATGAACTGGAGCTGCTTGCAGTGACGACATCTGCAGGAAGTACCAGGATAGAAAGAGTGACCAAAAATGCACTGGAGCTGGTGGATTTTTACGGACTGAAGGTTCCGGTGGCAGGAGGCCAGGATCGTCCTCTTGTGAAAGCGGCAATTTATGCGGAAGAATTTCACGGAGAGACAGGGCTTGGCCATTGCGTACTGCCGGAAGCAAAAACAGAGGCTGCTTCTGACAATGCAATGTTTTTTATCCGTGACATTCTGAATGCCCTTCCGGAGGGCGAGCAGGTAGTAATGATTGAAACTGCACCAATGACTAATCTCGCACTTCTGTTGAAGGTTTTTTCCTGAAATAAAGAATAAGATCAGAAAAATTGTATTTACAGGCGGTGCAGCAAAAGGCGGAAACATCACACCGGCAGCAGAATTCAACATCTACGCAGATCCGGAGGCGGCAAAGATCGTATTCGATTCCGGAATCTCACTGATCATGTGCGGACTGGATGCTACCCTGAAATGTAATCTTACCAGAAACCAGATCATGAAGCTGTGCCAGTCCGGTGATCCGGCAGCCAGAGCCTGTGGAGATATGGCCGGCTACGTACTTGAAAATTTTTCCAAATATCGCTGCGTGGCAAGTATCCATGCTGCTGTACCGTTTATGTATCTCATCCATCCGGAGTTCTTTAAAACAGAAAAAGTATTCCTGGATGTGGACTGTTCAGACGGTGCCGGACGGGGTGCCACATTATGCGATTTCCGCTGGTGGCTACACGAAGAAGATGAAATGAAAGATATGATTCTGACAGATGCAGATACAGAAAGCTTCCAGCAGGAGCTGTTTGAAGCAATTTATTCTGTTTCTGAGTGCAGAACCGGGAAATAACCGGGATCAGACCATGAAGCAGTTGCGTTCATAAGATATAGAGGGGCAGAACACAGTGCCTGCTCTTCATAAAGATATCTGTGCACACTGTCAGATAAGAGGACAGAAAACCCATGAACTATATTGTATTTGACCTGGAATGGAACCAGAATCCGGATGGAAGAAGACATCCGGATAGTCGGCTCCCGTTTGAGATCATAGAGATCGGGGCAGTAAAATTAAATGAAAAAAGAGAGATCGTTGATACCTTTCAGTGCCTGATCAAGCCCAAAGTGTACCATTGGATCCACGACAGTATCCACGAAGTGATCCACGTGGATTATCATGAACTGGAAAACGGCATTCCTTTTCCAAGGGCGATTCGCAGATTTCTGGAATGGTGCGGGGAGGAGTATCGCTTTTTTACTTGGGGAGACCAGGATGTGATGGAACTTCAGCGCAATATGAAATACTATAATCTTTTGAAGCTGATGCCAGGGCCAGTGCCAGTGCATTACTATGATGTGCAGAAACTTTTCAGCATAAAATTCGAGGATGGAATATCCAGGCGTTCCCTGGAATATGCCACAGACTATCTGGAGCTTCCCAAAAAACGGGATTTTCACCGGGCACTGGCAGACGCCAGCTATACTGCCAGGATACTCCTGGAGATCGATGAAGCATGCATGATCCGTCATCCGTCCCTGGATGTATATCAGAATCCAAAATCCAGAGACAGCGAGATCTATATTTCCTATACAGACCATGACAAGTTTGTGTCCAGGGAATTTGTATCAAAGGAGCGCCTGATGAAGGACCGCACCATGGTAAGTACCATGTGTCCCATCTGCAGATGCCCTGCCAAGCGGAAAATCCGTTGGTTCAGTACCAACAATCCCAAGGTGTATTACAGCCTTGCCCTTTGTCATGAGCATGGACCTGTTGCCGGAAAGATCAGGATCCGAAAAACGGATGAGGGAAAATATTTCGGGGTGAAGACTCTGAGAGCAGAAGATACAGAAGCGGCGGATGAGATCCGTGAAAAGCACGAATCTCTCCGCCGCAGGAAAATGTTACGAAGCCAGGAGAAGATCTGATACGATGTTTCGTTCGTATTGCATTCCCCATCCGACCATTTGTTTCTTATAATAATATTTGCTTTTCAGACGCAGTGGGCCGACAGCATTCTGAAGAACGGCCTGGCGTTTGTTGAGCTGTGATTTTTTGATACCTTTTGGAATAGTCACATAAACCTTTGTCTGATAATAAAACGGATAGGTGTTTCCGTTATTCTTAAGGATATATTTGTCACAGGGGAGTACCTTAAACGGGACTGGCTCCATGGACACCTTCATATCCACCTTTTCAAAATTTTCAAAACCATAATTAAAAAGAGAAGCAGTATCGCTGTAAGCATTTGCCGCGGAAGTAGAATTCAGGATTACGGCTACCAACGTTATATTTCCTCGTTTGCAGTAGGTGACAAGCGTGTTTCCGGATGCATCGGTATATCCTGTTTTTCCGCCACGGACACCTTCATAATAGTATTCGCCGTTTTTCATCATCTTGTGATGATTGAGCAGCTGTCGGGCTTCGGTAAATTTATTGGTAGGCGGGATCTCGTAATAACGTTTGGTACAGTATCGCCGGAAAAGAGGGTTTAGCCAGGCGGATTTGGCGATCTTTGCCATGTCGGAGGCTGTGGTGTAATGATTCTCATCCGGAAGACCGTTAGGATTGTTAAAGTGTGTGTTCTTGCAGCCAAAAAGCTTGGCGCGCCAGTTCATGAGTTCTGTGAATTTCTTTACAGAACCGGAAACTTCTTCCGCAACGGCGACAGACATTTCATTAGCGGACTGGAGCATGACGGCCATCAGGGCCTGATCCCTGGTAAATTCTTCACCGGGAGCCGCATAAATACTGGAATCTCCGGCAGTTACACTGGTGGAAGCGTTCTCAGATACGGTAATATTTGTCTTAGCGTTCAGATTTTCGCAGGCAAGCAGTGTAGTCAGGATCTTTGTGATGCTGGCAGGATAGAGCTGTGTGTCCGCATTTTTGGAATAAAGAACGGCTTCTGTATTTACGTCCATAAGGACTGCAGCCTGTGCTTCGATGCCGGGACCTTTGGGCCACCCGTCAATGGAATCGGTGTCGGCGGCCTGAGAATAATAGCTGGAGTGAGCAGGCATGATTGCTGCGGCCTGACCGGATGACTGTCCATCAGGAACCGGTGTGGCAGTGACGATAGGATCACCATATTCATCGTATCCAAGAGGCGCGGAAGCGCTGCATGGCTCGGCGCCTGTAAGCAGGATTCCCACACAGAGAATACCGGCAAAGATCCGGCGCAGGGATCGTTTTTTCATATTTTTCATAATAAGATACCTTTCAGTAATAAATCCGGGAGAGAAGGTTATTATTCATTTGGAAATCAGTAACCGAAAAAACTCTTGCCCGTTTTGTGATGAGGTGCAGTATTTCATTAATTATAGCATTGTATTAATGAAAAGCTGTATTTTTGCCCTCAAGATTCTGTAGTAGTATACCACTTTCCTCCCGGAAAACTACTTGCAGTCTGTGAAAATTCCATTAAGAAGAAGTGAACATACATATAATAAGAAAAAATCCCTGAAAACACTTGACATATGGATTTTCCCCAACCTATAATAGACAGCGTATATAGAAAAAGCTGTGATGGAGACAGTAAGCCATATGGAAAGCTTGCAGCGAACCGGGGATGGTGGGAGCCCGGGACGAGTAAATATGGCGGAATATCACTCCTGAGCTTCAGTTCCGAAGTTGTCCGGCAGCAGCCGGGAAGAATATCTGATGTACAGATGATCATCAAGTAAGAGCTGACGGATTTCCTCCGTTACAGGGAACATATATCGGCAGATACAAAGAATTGTCCGCTATGAACAGACATGGAACAACGGCCCGCGCCATAACACAGAGCATAAGACGCAGGAATCCGGACACAGGCCCGTATAATGTAACAGGTGGTACAGCGAATCAGACTTCGTCCTTTTACAGGATGGGGTCTTTTTTTATAAGTGCCCGAAGCATTGGCACGAACAGGTATCTGTGAGGAAAGAATCCGCTGTGGCCTTACAGATGAGGCAGCAGCCAGTAATCAGACACAGGAGGTAAATATTGTGTATCGTAAAGTTGACACGAATCTGAATTTTGTTGACCGTGAAAAAGAAGTTGAGAAATTCTGGAAAGACAACAAGATTTTCGAAAAGAGTATGGACAGCCGTAAAGAGGGCGAGACATACACATTCTATGACGGACCGCCTACCGCTAACGGTAAGCCACATATCGGACATGTTCTGACACGAGTTATCAAGGATATGATCCCGAGATACCGTACAATGAAGGGCTACATGGTTCCGAGAAAAGCAGGATGGGATACTCACGGACTTCCGGTTGAGCTTGAGGTTGAGAAGAAGCTTGGTCTTGACGGAAAAGAGCAGATCGAGGAGTACGGAATGGAGCCGTTCATCCAGCAGTGCAAAGAGAGCGTATGGAAATATAAAGGAATGTGGGAGGATTTTTCCTCTACAGTTGGTTTCTGGGCTGACATGGAGCATCCTTATGTAACATACGACAACAATTTCATCGAGTCTGAGTGGTGGGCACTGAAAGAAATCTGGAACAAAGGTCTTCTTTACAAAGGCTTCAAGATCGTTCCTTACTGCCCGCGTTGTGGAACTCCGCTTTCCGCACAGGAGGTTTCCCAGGGCTACAAGACTGTTAAAGAGCGTTCTGCTATCGTTCGTTTCAAGGTTGTCGGTGAGGACGCATACTTCCTGGCATGGACAACAACACCATGGACACTTCCATCCAACGTTGCACTTTGTGTAAACCCGGATGAGATCTATTGTAAGGTAAAAGCAGCAGACGGATATACCTACTACATGGCAGAAGCACTTCTGGACAAGGTTCTCGGCAAGCTTGCAAAGGATGATGAGCTGCATATGAGATTCTTGAGAAATATAAAGGAACAGACCTTGAGCGTAAGGAATATGAGCCGCTTTTTGCATGCACAGGCGAGGCAGCAGCAAAACAGCGCAAAAAAGCTCATTTCGTAACCTGTGACAACTACGTTACCATGAGCGATGGTACCGGTATCGTTCATATCGCACCTGCATTTGGTGAGGATGACAGCCGTGTCGGACGTGAGTATGACCTTCCGTTCGTACAGTTCGTAGACGGACAGGGCAACATGACCAAAGAGACACCATATGCCGGTGTATTCGTAAAGAAAGCGGACCCTATGGTTCTCACAGACCTTGACAAAGAGGGCAAGCTTTTTGACGCACCGAAATTCGAGCATGATTATCCGCACTGCTGGAGATGTGACACACCGCTTATCTACTATGCACGTGAGTCCTGGTTCATCAAGATGACAGCAGTAAAGGATGATCTGATCCGTAACAATAATACTATCAACTGGATTCCGGAGAGCATCGGTAAGGGACGTTTCGGTGACTGGCTTGAGAACGTTCAGGACTGGGGTATTTCCAGAAACCGTTACTGGGGAACACCACTGAACATCTGGCAGTGTGAGTGCGGACATATGGAATCCGTGGGAAGCCGCCAGGATCTCTATGAGAAGAGTGGTGACGAGCGTGCGAAGACCATCGAGCTTCACCGCCCATACATTGACGACATCACTATGAAGTGTCCGGATTGCGGCAAGACCATGCATCGTGTACCGGAGGTTATCGACTGCTGGTTTGATTCCGGAGCAATGCCTTTTGCACAGCATCATTATCCGTTTGAGAATAAAGACCTGTTTGAGCAGCAGTTCCCGGCAGACTTCATCTCCGAGGCTGTTGACCAGACAAGAGGATGGTTCTACTCCCTTCTTGCTGAGTCCACACTGCTTTTCAATAAGGCTCCGTATAAGAATGTAATCGTTCTGGGACATGTACAGGATGAGAACGGACAGAAGATGAGTAAGTCCAAAGGAAATGCCGTAGATCCGTTTGACGCACTGAACAAATACGGCGCAGATGCTATCCGCTGGTACTTCTACATCAACAGTGCTCCATGGCTTCCGAACCGTTTCCACGGCAAGGCAGTTGTAGAGGGACAGAGAAAGTTCATGAGCACTCTGTGGAACACTTACGCATTCTTCGTATTGTATGCGAACATTGACAATTTTGATGCGACTAAATATACTTTAAATTACGATAAGCTTCCGGTTATGGATAAATGGCTGCTCAGCAAGCTGAATACCATGGTGAAGACTGTCGATGCAGATCTTGATTCCTACAAGATTCCGGAGGCTGCAAGAGCACTTCAGGAATTTGTTGATGATATGAGTAACTGGTATGTAAGAAGAAGCCGTGAGCGTTTCTGGGCTAAGGGCATGGAGCAGGATAAGATCAATGCTTACATGACACTCTATACAGCACTGGTAACTGTTGCCAAGGCTGCAGCTCCGATGATCCCGTTCATGACTGAGGATATTTACCAGAACCTTGTTCGCAGCATTGATGCAAATGCTCCGGAGAGTATCCATCTCTGCGATTACCCGAAGGTAAACGAGGCATGGATTGACAAGGATCTCGAGGCAAACATGGAAGAGCTTCTTGAGATCGTTGTTCTCGGACGTGCATGCAGAAATACCGCAAACATTAAGAACCGTCAGCCGATCGGAACCATGTATGTAAAAGCTGAGAAAGCTATGGATAAATTCTACACAGATATCATCGCAGATGAGCTTAACGTAAAAGAAGTGAAATTCGCAGATGATGTAGAGTCCTTCATTTCCTACAGCTTCAAGCCGCAGCTCCGTACAGTAGGACCGAAATACGGCAAGCTTCTGAACGGCATCCGTACCGCACTCTCCGAGATCGACGGAACCGCAGCAATGAAAGAGCTGAGAGATAATGGTGTTCTCGTTCTTGACATTGCCGGAAACAGAGTCGAGCTTGCAGAGGAAGACTTATTGATCGAAACAGCCCAGAGCGAGGGCTATGTGACAGAGACAGACGGTGAAACATCCGTTGTCCTTGATACAAACCTTACACCTGAGCTGATCCAGGAGGGCTTTGTCCGCGAGATCATCAGCAAAGTTCAGACCATGCGTAAAGAGGCTGGTTTCGAAGTCATGGACAAGATCATTGTCTATGCAAAAGATAACGATAAGATCATGGATATCATGAAAGCAAACCAGGATGAGATCAAACGTGAAGTACTGGCAGAAAACATTGTTCTGGGAGAAGCAGAGGGTTACACCAAAGAATGGAACATCAACAAAGAGGCTGTAACACTGGGAGTATCCAAAGTACAGGAGGAAAACTAATGATTGACAAGCAGTTTGAGAAAGAGGAGTTCAAAAAAAGCGTAAAAGAAAACGTAAAATTCCTTTATCGAAAAACACTGGAAGAGGCTACACAGGAGCAGATTTTTCAGGCTGTAAGCTACACTGTGAAGGACGTGATCATTGACAACTGGCTTAAGAGCCAGAAGGCGTATGAAAAACAGGACCCGAAGATCGTATATTATATGTCCATGGAGTTCCTTATGGGCCGTGCCCTTGGAAACAACCTGATCAACCTTGGCGCATACGGCGAGGTTAAGGAGGCTCTTGAGGAGCTTGGACTTGACATTAACTGCATCGAAGACCAGGAGCCGGATCCGGCTCTTGGAAACGGTGGACTCGGAAGACTGGCAGCATGCTTCCTGGATTCCCTTGCAACTCTGAATTACTGTGCATACGGATGCGGAATCCGTTACCGTTACGGTATGTTCAAGCAGGAAATCCGTGACGGTTATCAGGTAGAGGCACCGGATAACTGGCTGAAGAACGGCTATCCTTCGAACTCCGTCGTCCGGAGTATGCAAAAGAGGTTCATTTCGGCGGATATGTACGCGTTGAGTGGGATCCGGTGAAGAACGAGAATAAATTTATCCATGAGGGATATCAGGCAGTAAAGGCTGTTCCTTACGATATGCCGATCACAGGTTATAACAACGATGTTGTAAATACACTTCGTATTTGGGACGCAGAGCCGATCGTAGACTTTAACCTTGACTCTTTCGACAAGGGTGATTATCACAACGCAGTAGAGCAGGAGAACCTTGCACGTACTATCGTAGAGGTGCTTTATCCGAATGATAACCATATGGCAGGTAAAGAGCTTCGTCTGAAACAGCAGTACTTCTTCGTATCTGCCAGCCTTCAGGCAGCCATTGACAAATATAAGAAAACTCATGATGATATCACAAAACTTCATGAGAAGGTTGTATTCCAGATGAACGATACTCATCCGACTGTTGCAGTAGCAGAGCTGATGCGTATCCTCATTGATGAAGAAGGTCTTGGCTGGGATCAGGCATGGGATATCACAACAAAATGCTGTGCTTATACTAACCACACCATCATGTCCGAGGCACTTGAGAAATGGCCAATCGAGCTGTTTTCCAGACTGCTTCCGCGTGTATACCAGATCATCGAGGAGATCAACCGTCGTTTCATTCTTGAGATCCAGCAGAAATATCCTGGAAACTTCGAGAAGATCAAGAAGATGGCGATCATCTATGACGGACAGGTTAAGATGGCTCACCTCGCGATCGTTGCAGGCTACTCTGTAAACGGTGTTGCACGCCTTCATACCGAGATTCTCAAGAATCAGGAGCTGAAGGATTTCTATGAGATGATGCCTGAGAAGTTCAACAACAAAACAAACGGTATCACACAGAGACGTTTCCTTGCTCATGGAAACCCGCTTCTGGCTGACTGGGTAACAGACAAGATCGGACCGGACTGGATTACAGATCTTTCCCAGCTTTCCAAGCTTAAGGTTTACGCAGACGATGAGAAGGCTCTTCAGGAGTTCATGACCATCAAGTTCAAGAACAAAGAGCGTCTTGCAAAATATATCCTGGAGCACAATGGTGTTGAGGTTGACCCGCACTCCATCTTCGATATCCAGGTTAAGAGACTTCATGAGTACAAACGTCAGCTTCTCAACATCCTGCATGTGATCTATCTGTACAACCAGATCAAGGCACATCCGGAGATGGATTTCTATCCGAGAACATTTATCTTTGGTGCAAAAGCTTCCGCAGCTTATGCACGTGCAAAGAAGATCATCAAGCTGATCAACTGTGTGGCAGATGTTGTAAACAATGATGCTTCCATCAACGGTAAGCTGAAGGTTGTATTCATCGAGAACTACCGTGTATCCAACGCCGAGATCATTTTTGCGGCAGCAGATGTTTCCGAGCAGATCTCCACAGCAAGTAAAGAGGCTTCCGGTACAGGTAACATGAAATTCATGCTGAACGGTGCTCCGACACTTGGAACCATGGATGGTGCCAACGTCGAGATCGTACAGGAGGTTGGCGAGGAGAACGCATTTATCTTCGGTATGAGCTCTGACCAGATCATCAACTATGAGAATAACGGCGGTTACGATCCGGACTTCATCTACAACACAGATCCGGAGATCCGTCAGGTACTGATGCAGCTGATCAACGGAACCTTCTCCAGCGATACAGAGATGTTCCGTGACATTTATAATTCACTTCTCGACAAACGCAACATGCCGAGACCTGACCAGTACTTCATCCTTGGCGACTTCCGTTCCTATGCAGAAGCACAGAAACGTGTTGAGGAAGCATACAAAGATGAGAAACGCTGGGCTAAGATGGCACTTCTCAATACAGCATGCAGCGGTAAGTTCACATCCGACAGAACTATCCAGGAGTATGTAGATGATATCTGGCATCTGGATAAGGTTGTTGTGAAAGAGAACTAAGATATATAAAGTAATCTGCAAAGTATTACCATAAAATAAATTTCCACACAAAAACAGGGCTCGTCAGAAGTGGCGACGGCCCTGTTTTTTGTGTGGAAATTATGCCGGATTGATGACGATCCGGTTCCGCCTGGCCAGTGCAATGGCGATATGGCAGCCTTCCGCGATGGCGCAGGCTTTATCGGCAAAGCTGATGATCCAGGCTTCCTTATTGCGTGGAAGAGGTCCCAGAGGGAACATATGTGAGAGTATCGCATCCAGCTCTCTGTCTGTGACATCAAAGTGTGTGGCACTGTTGTCTGCGGCAGCCTTCGGGTGATAAAACGCCTGATGCTCACCGGTCGGTGTCTCCGCCCTGAAGTCATAGGGACAGAAATCGTGGAGAAGCCCTGCCCTTGCGGCAGCTTTCTCGTCACATCCCAGCTTCCTGGCAATGAACCAGGAGAGGTAAGAAACATTGATACTGTGCATGAGCCGTGTGGTCCACTGGTGGTGGGTGTACAGGCTCAGCTTCAGGAACTCTCTGTTACAGAGGATGTTCTTCACAAGCTCATGATATTCCTGTGAGACCTCATCCGACACCGTGATATCCATCGGCAATCACCTTCTTTCTTTTGTTTATAACTTCATTATGACGATTATGGAGAAAAATGCAATATGGTTTATAGTTTTTTTAGAAATTAGCTTGGACAAATTTATTTGGGATGGGAAATGTCAGCGCGCAGAAGTAAGGAGAATGTTTTTGGGGGTCTGTTCTTTGGGAAATTATGGTATAGTAAAGTGAAAATGCTATAACGGTTTTATGGACAGCTATATAAGATAGGCTGAAAATAGCTGATTTAGATGGTTGACATAATAAAAAGAAGAGGAGCGTAATATATATGAAACCAGAAAAACTGATCGAAATACTTTCCGTTGCAGAACGGTTAAAGGATGCGGTGCGTCATAGTTATACTTCCGGTGGCAGGCGGGAGAGCGTTGCAGAGCATTCCTGGAGGATCACGTTGATGGCATATTTTGTCAGTGATGAGTTCCCTGAGGCGGATCTTCTGAAGATCATGAAAATGTGCCTGATCCATGATCTGGGAGAAGCTTTTACCGGGGATATCCCAGCCTTTGAAAAAACGGATAAAAGATTCGGAGAAAGAAGCCGATGTGCTGGGAGAATGGGTGAAAACTCTGCCGGAGCCGTTTGATAAAGAGATGGCGGAACTGTATCAGGAGATGGAAGCGCAGCGGACTCTGGAGGCCAGGATCTATAAAGCGTTGGACAAGCTGGAAGCCCTGATCCAGCACAATGAATCCGATATTAAAACCTGGATTCCGCTGGAGTATGATCTGCAGATGACTTACGGAAATGAACAGGTGAAATTCTCAGAATATCTGACGGAGCTTCGCGCAAAGGTTCGGGAAGATAGTGTACAGAAAATTCAGAAAAAACATTGATGAAGATGAAAAACTCCTGTATACTAATATGTATAGAATAAGTCCAAAATGCTTATAAAAGGGGGAAAAAGTAATGAAAAAAGCAGTAAAGAGATTATTGGTGTTATTTCTGGCACTTACATTTATCGTGACAGATCTTGCAGTAGCACCGGTCACAGCACAGGCGGCGGGTACGCTCAAATTTACTAAGTCTGTTGCTCTTATGAAAGGTGAGGAAATCGGATATGGAATCATAAACTCCGTCAGATCCGACAAAGTTCTGGGACTGAAATCCAGTAATACCAGTGTGGTGTCAGTAAGAAAAATGCCGTTTCTGGGTGATTATACCATTACGCTGAAGGCAAAAAAAGCAGGAACTTCTATTGTATCCTTCAAAGTAAGAAGAAAGAATGGAAAAACATATTCTTTCAAATCTAAAGTTACGGTACATAATTATACAAACCCATTAAATGTGTGCAAATTCGGAAGAAAAGATTATAAAAAATCCTTTGATAAAAAGACCATGGTCCCGGTTACAAAAGGTTATCCCAGAAAGGCAAAAGTATGTATCACTGCAAAGAAGGGCTACAAGATAGTTGCAATATATTACAGTGAACACGGAACCGGAAGACAGAGAAAGATCAAAAACGGAAGTACAGTCACTATGGATGGATCACATTATCTGCAGATACTGTATAAGAATACCAGCAAAAATTATGTATCATCGGTATATCTGGATGGATATAGTATGTAGAGATGACGAAAAAAGGAACCGGGGAGGCCGGTTCCTTTTTTGGTGATTTCAGAACATCTCTGAGTGCTGGTATTTCAAGGCTTTTTGGAATGTTTTTATTTGCTTTATATTAGCACACTGGGTAATTTTTTACGAGTATATTTTTTAAACCAGTAGAAGGAAGAATATGATAGCCAGTACTTCAATGAATATAGTATAATTATGGCAGAAAAACGAAAATGGGAGAATCATATGAAGAAAAAGAGGATTGCAATGCTTTTGGTCGCAACACTTACGTTTTCACAGAGTATGGGCGCGGTCATACCGGTAGCAGCTGAGGAACTGACAGCAGATACCGGACAGGAAACTGCAGAGACAGAAGAATCAGAAGAAATAGTTCAGGAGAACGGTGGTTCGGAAACAACAGGGGAAGCAGCTTCAGTGCCTGATCTGGAAGACGATGAGGAATTAAGTCTTCAGGATGATGCAGAGAATGCGGAAGAAGAAATTGCAGAAGAAGAAAACGTATCAGAAACTACGGAGCTATTCGGGGATAACACCGAAAATCAGGAGGTCTTCAGTGACGGTTCAGAAGGTGGAGAGTCTGCTGAAGCAAATGAACAATATCAGCTTAATCTGATATTTGAAGGTGCCAGTGGAGGCCAGGATTTACTGCCGAACAGCCGTGTCAGGATAAAATCCCGTCTGGTTGATACAATTGGCTATAGTGATGTTTCTGCATATGAATTGAAAGTTGCTCCGGTAACGGGTGGAAATGGTGTCAAAATGGCAGACGTATCATTAGATGGCCAGGATATTGTGCTGGATGTTTACAATAAAACCGGAGACGCCAGAATTTCCGCAACGGCATTCATAAATGGAACTGAAGTGGCAAAAAGGGAATTTGGGGTTAACATCAGTGAGTATGTGATCCTGCCGGAAAAAATCACAGATACAAGTGGTAATGAAATCAACCTTGAAGTAGGCCAGCAGCTGGATATAGCAAAAGACATGAAACCACAGCTTGTCCGTTACAAAGATGGAAAAGGAGACCCGATTCCGGTAACAGGGGACAATTACAAGATCGTCATGTCACAGACAGGTCCTGGAGGTGAAGAACTTCGTGATTATGATGCAGATGGCCTGAAATGGATAGAGGTTCCGGGACAGGATCTTCCAATCCTGGAGAGAACAACAGAGAATTCTACATGGTTTGCACTTTTGGCTATGGAGAGATTAGAAAATGGAGACTGGCATTATATTACCCGACATCATTATGAGCTTAATCCTTTGAACAACAGCGATTATGACAATGGTCATAACGATGACAGCGAAGAGAAAAGCTCCTACAGACTGATATATGATTATCAGGATACAACAGGAAATGAAGCCATGCTGCCGAACAGTCAGATGACAGCTACCACTTATCTGGAGGACAAAACAAAGGATTATCAGAGAGTAGATGATTATAAACTGGAAATCCTGGAACAGTCAAAGCTGGCAGATATTTCAGTTTCTGCAGATGGAAAAAAACTTGTTATTAAATCTGGCAATAAAACTGGTCAGGGCTGCTGTTACATATCTGTACAGATACCGGATGGAAAAGGCGGATACAGAGAAGCTTCAGAAAAGATATGTGGTTCAGCGTCAGTGAGTATGTGATCCTGCCGGAAAAAATCACAGATGCAAATGGAAATGTAATTATTCCTGAAGTAGGCCAGCAGGTAGACATTGTAAATAACATGAAACCACAGCTTGTCCGTTACAAAGATGGAAAAGGAGACCCAATTCCGGTAACAGGAGATAATTATAAAATCGTAATATCTTCATGGACAGATGAAAGTACAGGCACAGTGTACCATGATTATGATACAGACGGCTGGAAATGGATCGATGTTCCAGGGCAGGAGCTCCCAATCCTTGAGAGAACATCAGGATATGGTACATATTTTGGGCTTACTGCAATGGAAAAAAGTGCAGATGGAAACTGGTACCAGATTGCAAGACGGATGTATGAGCTGGATACTTTGCCCGGTTATAATGGCGATGACAGTGGAAACTTCGGTGACAGTGGCCATGACAGTGATGATAGTGAGGAAAAAAGCTTTTATAATCTGACATACGATTTGGAAGGCACAGCAGGAAATGAAGCCATGCTGCCGAACAATGAAACGACCATTGTGACAGACATACTGGATAAAACCAGTGGCCAGCATCCGGTAAAAGATTATAAGCTGGAAATCATAGAACAATCAAAACTGGCAGAAGCTACAGTTTCTCCGGATGGAAAGAAGCTTATAATTAAATCCAACGATAAAACCGGTGTTGGCTGCTGTTATGTAGCAGTAAAACTTCTGGATAAAACCGGTGAATATAAAGAAGCCTTCAGAAAAGATATATGGTTTGAAGTCAGCGAATTTATGCTGATACCGGATAATCTGACAGATAAGAATGGAAAGCTGCTTAATCCGGCTGTTGGAGAATCCATTAATCTCGCTAATTTAAAAGTAAAACTGGTTCAGTATATAAACGGAAAAGGCGATCCCGTTGAGATTACAGGAAATGATATAAAAATCGTAGTGATGAGCTGGAAGGATACAGAATCCGGTAAACTGCAATATGATTACGATGATGAAGCATGGAATATGCAGAAAGTTTCCGGCCAGGAGCTTCCGATCATGACGAGAAAGTCCGATGATAATACAAGGCTTGCACTGTCTGCCATGCGAAAAAACAAAAACGGGGAGTGGGAGCGGCTTGTAAGGAAACATTTTGAGATTGGAGAAAACAGTTCAAAACACAGTCACAGCTGGAAAGCAGTAAAAACTGTTCAGGCAACCTGTACGTCAAAAGGAAGCAGAACCGATAAATGTACTTCCTGTGATGGTATAAGAACCGTAACACTTCCGGCAAAACATACCGCTGTAAAAGATGCAGCAATTGCAGCGACAGTATTTAAGGCAGGAAAGAAGGAGGAAGTCATTGTAAAGTATGTGGCAAAGTGCTCAGGAAACAAATTACAGTTGCCAAACTGAAACCGACGATTTCCCTGACTGCATCTTCCCTGAAAATGAAAGCAGGTCAGTCTACCACTGCATTTAAAGCAGCCGGACTGGCGAAAGGTGATTATGTTACAAAAGTGACATCCGGAAATACAGGAATCGTAAAAGTATCTTCTGTGACAAAGAAGGGAACTTTCAGATTGACAGCAGGTAAAAAGGCAGGAAGTACTACAGTTAAGGTTATTCTTGCAAGCAAAAAGTCAGCATCTTTTAAAGTTACCGTACAGAGAGGAGCAGTAAAAACTTCGAAAATTACTGTAAGCACTAAATCTGTGACACTCAAAAAAGGAACTACTTACCGTAAACTGGCATCTTCAGTTAAAGTCACTCCTGTAACCAGCCAGGAAAAAGTTACATACACATCATCCAACAAAAAAATCGCGACAGTAACATCCGGTGGTGTGATCAAAGGTCTGAAAAAAGGAACCGCAACAATCACAATCCGAAGCGGCTCAAAGAGGACAACCTGTAAAGTTAACAGTTAAATAAAAAATTGGTACGAAAAAAGGGGGAATCACTTCTGTGATTCCCCTTAAAAATCCTTATTTTATGCGGATTTCTTATTTGCCGAAGTATCTCTTAAGCAGACCAGCGAATGCTTTTCCGTGTCTTGCTCATCCTTAGCCATCTCGTGTACTGTGTCATGGATTGCGTCAAGGTCAGCTGCTTTCGCACGTTTTGCAAGGTCGAATTTACCTGCTGTAGCGCCGTTTTCAGCCTCTACACGCATCTGAAGGTTCTTCTCTGTGCTGTCTGTTACAACCTCACCAAGGAGCTCTGCGAATTTAGCTGCATGCTCTGCTTCCTCGTAAGCTGCTTTCTCATAGTACATTCCAACTTCCGGATATCCCTCTCTGTGAGCTACTCTAGCCATTGCAAGATACATACCAACCTCAGAGCACTCGCCCTCGAAGTTCGCTCTCAGATCTGCAAGGATGTCCTCGCTGACGCCTTTAGCTACACCTACAACATGCTCAGCTGCCCATGAGAGCTCGCCTTCCTGTTTCTGGAATTTAGAAGCTGGTGCTTTACATACCGGACAGGCTTCCGGTGCCTGCTCGCCTTCATAAACATATCCACATACTGTACATACCCATTTAGCCATAGTAATGATCTCCTTTTCTTTTTTGAAATATATTGTTTATTTTTGTTTCTTTTGAATTAATAATAGTAATTATTACTGTTTCATAATACCATGTGATCTTTATTTTGTCAAGCTTGTTTTTCTTCTTTTTTCAGGCATTCCTTGCAGATCCCATAGAAGCTTGCGTCTACGTCAAAGACTTTTCCATGGATAAATTCTGCAGCTGCCTGTTCAAGAATTCCGTTAAGGCTGTCTGACTGCATATCGATCACCCGGTTGCATCTGGTACACATGAAATGTGAGTGTGGTGCGACCCTTCCATCGTAGCGATCCGCGCTTCCGAAATTGGTCAGCTTCCGGATCTCACCGATGTCACTGAGAAGAGAAAGATTACGGTAGACAGTTCCGAGACTGATGTTCGGGTAGATCTGTCGAAGATTCTCGTATACTGTATCTGCCGTTGGATGATCTGTTCTGGATCTCAGAAATTCCTTGATGGATTCTCGCTGACGGCTGTATTTAAGTGCTGCCATAATGTCCTCTCCTTTCAGTAATAATAATTATTACTGATATTATAATACATGACAGAGGGAGGTTTGTCAAGAGATTTTGATCTGATTATCCTGAAATATTTTCATTTTATGAGCTGGATGTAAATAAGTATTTTTACGCTGCAGGTGTAGTGGATATTTGCAACCATGCAGGGGATTTACCTGATTCGGTTAAATGGTGAGAACGGGCAGTCGGATGTCTGACAGAGTGTTTGTTATAAGGAATATTGTACCTTTAATGATTGGATTTTATCAATAAAAATTCCTAATGAAAATTTTTAAAAAATAAGTTGACAGAGGCTAACTGTGGTAGTATATTTACAATAGTTAGATAAATCTAACTAACGTGTAAAGGAGAATGCAAATGACTTGTGAAAAATTTGAATCTGTCATGGGTTATCATTGTTCCCCTGTATTAATGGGAATGAAACCGGCGAATCTTGTTTCCTTTTCCAAGGAAAAAATTCCGGAACTGCCGGAGATCATTTCGGATTATGAGGAGAGTCTTGAACGGGAAGGTATCCGTATGGAGATTATCTGTGGATGCAGGAAGCATTATCTTCTTCTGGTGTACCGTCCGGATATGCTGCAGGAATATCTTAAGCAGGATGAAGCCAGGAAACTTTTACGTCAGGATGGTATAATATAGATGGTTCTCTGGATGAGATGATCGCTCGTTTGAAGGAGAGATTTTTTCATAAGACGGAGTTTCCTCATGAAATCGGACTTTTCCTGGGTTATCCCATTGAAGACGTGAAGGGTTTCCGGAAATTCGGAGGCAGTGGCTGTAAGATGTGTGGTTATTGGAAGGTTTATGATAATGTGGAGCAGGCTCGCAGGATTTTTGACAGCTATGATAAGTGCCGGGAGTTTACTGCGGCGCAGATCCGTGCGGGGTATTCGATTTTGCAGGTTGTTGGTATGAGGCATCTCTGTACATCTCAGATGTGCGTATAATATAAAGTTTAAAAACAGGAGGTTTTTGAGATGAGCAAGGTAGGAATTATTTACTGGTCTTCTACAGGTAACACAGAGGCTATGGCGCAGGCTGTTGAGGAAGGTGCCAAGCTGCCGGTGCGGATGTTGAGATTATGGAAGTGGCTGATGCGGATGTGGATAAAGCGCTTTCTTTTGATGTTCTGGCTCTTGGTTGTCCGGCTATGGGGGATGAGGAGCTTGAGGAGGGTGAGTTTGAACCGTTCTTTTCTGATCTGGAAGGTAAACTTTCCGGTAAAAAAGTTGCACTTTTCGGTTCCTATGACTGGGGCGATGGTGAGTGGATGAGAACATGGTGCGGCAGAGCTAAGGATGCTGGTGCTGAGCTTGTTGAGGATGAGGGCTCATTGTAAACAACACACCTGATGATGAAGGACTTGCAGCTTGCCGTGAACTTGGCGGAAAACTTGCATAAGATATATTAGATTTCAAATAAATAAAAACTGAGCAGAGCATTGGATTCTCAAACACAAACACCATCCGGACAGAAGGGATAGATATCTTTTTTGTCCGGGTGGTGTTTTATTTTGAGCGAAAATATCTGCTTATTACTTTGAGGAAATATAGAAGAAATGAATATTAAGACAAAAAATCCTTGTTGATTTTAATATTTACGTGTCCTAAAATAGATAAAGATAAAATAAAGCAGGAAAGAGAGGGATGCCGGATGACGCGGGAGGAAGCGGAACAGTATTTGTATTATGCGATGACAATTGGTGAACAGCTTCTTTGCTGCGGAGCAGAGGTTGGACGTGTGGAAGATACCATACGGCGGATCTGCCTGGCATATGGAGCCACCCGGGCGGATGTTTTTTCTATCACATCCAGTATTGTGACGACGATTTACGGGGAGGATTTCGGGATCTGTACGCAGACGCGGCGTGTGCCGGGAATGGCGAATGATCTGGGGCGGTTGGATGATCTGAATCAGCTTTCCAGATATATCTGTGAGTTTCGGCCGAAGCCGGAGGAGATCCGGAAGGGGCTGGAAAAGATCCGGGATAAACAAGGATATTCTTTTAAAACGCAGATTTTGATCTATGCTGTAATTTCAGGTTCTTTTTCCGTGTTTTTCGGAGGAGATGTCAACGATATGATTGCTTCTGCGCTGATTGGTATCGCCCTGAAGCTGTTTGAGGCTTTTGTAAAAAAAGGTGCATTAAACTCGCTACTGACAGTGCTTCTTTGCTGCGGAGCCGGCGGAGTACTTTCCAATCTTACAGTTCTAATCGGGCTTGGACATCATGCGGATCTGATCAGTATCGGAAATATCATGCTTCTGATACCGGGAATTGCATTTACCAATTCATTGCGCGATATGTTTTCAGGAGATACCATTACAGGTTTGATCCGATGTATGGAGGCACTTTTGCTGGCATTGGTCGTGGGACTTGGTTTTACAGTGGCGAATCTGTTGTTTTAACTGAATCAGGGAAGTTCTCTTGAAGGTTGCGAAAAGCAATAAGTAATGAATGAGTAATTCACATACTGTATCAATTGCGGAGTAGCGAAACGCAGCAGATAATGGGAGTATTTGAGAGTAGTTATGATTTATTCAGGAGGAAAATATGCGGGAAATCATACAGCTGGTCGTATCCTTCACAGGATCCCTCGGCTTTGCGGCATTATTTAATATCCATGGAAAAAAACTCTGGTTTGCGGCTGCAGGAGGCTGCCTGTCCTGGGCTGTATATCTGGCAGTGGAGTTCATAACGCCAAGTCCGTATGTGTGCGGTTTCTGGTCAACAGTAGCTATTACTTTGTATGCAGAATGTATGGCAAGAATTCATAAAACGCCGGTAACTGTATTTCTGGTTTCTGCGACAATTCCGTTGATTCCGGGAGCAGCACTTTACCGGACAATGAACTGGATGTTGATGAAGGACTGGGCAAAATTCCAGAAAGACGGAATCTATACGATCCTTTTTGCGGTGAGCATGGCAGCAGGAATGACGCTGACAACCATTGCGTTCCGGATGGCGTGGCGGTGGATGTACAGGCAGAGGAGAATGTAATACAGTATCGAAATTCCCCGTTTACAAACCATCGGAAATGTGTTACGATTTTCCCATATGGAAAACTCATGGAAGAAGAGAGTACATGTGTACACCGTACTACAGGGAAATCCCCGGAGGACTTTTTAGATGCAGGCTGTGATGTAGTTGAGGTCATAGATCTGCAGCAGGGTGAATGGTGAAGGTTCACTTTATGCAGGAGTTCTGAGACTGAGAGGGATGTGCAGGCGCAGATGGAAGATGGCTTCGGAGAGGCATTGCTGAACCGGTTTAAACGCGATAAGCGAAGTGTGAATGTCCGATTTAACGGACACCGGCAGGTAGTGACAGGACCGCCTGTTATAGCGGAAGGGTATAGAGCTTGCTGTACCTGATGAGGTTTTTGCCGCGAGGCAGGAACGAAAAGAAGTGGTAACACGGGTAATAACTCGTCTTCTCATATCGTTATGGTATGAGAAGGCGTTTTTTTATGTCGCTGAGAATTACTTGGTAATCTTCCAATGTCCCCGGACAGGAATTTTCCTGTTCTGACGGAATATATTTTCAGTCCGTTATGAGTAAGTACACAATTTATTTTTATATTTATGGAGGAAAGAAAAGATGGAAAAGCAGAGATATTATATCAGCACTGCCATTGCGTACACATCCGGTAAACCGCATATCGGAAATACCTATGAGGTTGTTCTTGCGGATGCTATCGCACGTTTTAAAAGACAGCAGGGTTATGACGTATATTTTCAGACAGGTACTGACGAGCATGGCCAGAAGATCGAGCTGAAGGCTGAAGAGGCTGGTGTTACACCGAAGGAATTCGTAGATAACGTTTCCGGCGAGATCAAACGTATCTGGGATCTGATGAATACATCCTATGATAAATTCATCCGTACAACAGATAAAGACCATGAAGAGCAGGTCAAAAAAATCTTCAAAAAAATGTATGCAAAGGGAGATATCTACAAGGGTCATTACGAAGGAATGTACTGTACACCATGTGAGTCCTTCTTTACAGAGTCCCAGCTTGTAGACGGTAAATGTCCGGACTGCGGACGCCCATGCGTACCTGCTAAGGAAGAGGCATATTTCTTCAAAATGAGTAAGTATGCAGACAAGCTTATTGACTACATCAACACACATCCGGATTTCATTCAGCCGGAGTCCCGTAAAAACGAGATGATGAACAACTTCCTTCTTCCGGGACTTCAGGATCTTTGTGTATCCAGAACATCCTTTAAATGGGGAATCCCGGTAGATTTTGATCCGAAGCATGTTGTATATGTATGGCTGGATGCTCTGACAAACTATATCACAGGTATTGGTTATGACTGTGACGGAAACAGCAGCGATACATTCAACAAATACTGGCCGGCAGATCTTCATCTGATCGGAAAAGATATCATCCGTTTCCATACCATTTACTGGCCGATTTTCCTGATGTCTCTGGATCTTCCGCTTCCAAAACAGGTATTCGGACATCCATGGCTGCTTCAGGGTGATGGAAAAATGAGTAAATCAAAAGGAAATGTAATCTATGCAGATGAGCTTGTTGAGTTCTTCGGTGTAGATGCTGTCCGTTATTTCGTACTCCATGAGATGCCATTTGAGAATGACGGTGTGATCACATGGGAGCTGATGGTTGAGAGACTGAATTCTGACCTTGCAAACACACTTGGAAATCTTGTAAACCGTACAATTTCCATGTCCAACAAATATTTTAACGGAGTCGTTGAGAATAAGAATGTTACTGAGCCGGTTGATGAGGATCTTAAGAACTTCATCCTTCAGGTTCCGAAGAACGTTTCCGCAAAAATGGACAAGCTTCGTGTTGCAGATGCTATCACAGAGGTATTCTCTCTGTTCAAACGTTGCAACAAATATATCGACGAGACAATGCATGGGCACTTGCAAAGGATGAGACAAAGCAGGATCGTCTTGCAACAGTTCTCTACAACCTGGTTGAGGGAATCTGCATCGGCGCATCTCTTCTGAAATCCTTTATGCCGCGTACAACAGAGCGTATTCTTGTACAGCTCAACGCAAACGAAAGAACTCTTGAGGAGATGGAGCAGTTCGGTCTTTATCCTTCAGGAAACCGCGTAACCGACAAACCGGAGATCCTTTTTGCGAGACTTGATCTGAAAGAGGTTCTTGAGAAGGTTGAGAAGCTTCATCCGAAGAAAGAAGAGCCGAAGGAAGAGGCAGAAGAGGAGAAAACAGAGAACGTGATCGATATCGAGCAAAGCCGGAGATTACTTTCGATGATTTTGAGAAGCTGCAGTTCCAGGTTGGTGAGATCATCGCCTGTGAGGAGGTTAAAAAATCCAGAAAACTTCTCTGCTCTCAGGTTAAGATCGGAAGTCAGGTTCGTCAGATCGTATCAGGAATCAAGGCTCATTACTCTGCAGAGGAAATGGTGGGCAAAAAGGTTATGGTCGTTACAAATCTGAAACCTGCCAAGCTTGCCGGAATCCTCAGCGAGGGTATGATCCTCTGTGCAGAGGATGCAGACGGAAATCTTTCCCTGATGGTACCGGAGAAAGAGATGCCTGCAGGTGCTGAGATCTGCTAAGTATAGACAGATATGGAATTGAATCATTTTGATAAAAATGGAAATGCTGTTATGGTGGATGTGTCCGACAAACCGGTTACTCACCGTACAGCAATAGCCACGGGTTCCATTCAGGTAAGCCCGGAGATCATGGCCGCGGTAAAAAGCGGAAATGTGAAAAAAGGTGATGTACTTGGTGTGGCCCGTGTGGCAGGTATCATGGGTGTGAAGCGTACTTCTGAGCTGATTCCCATGTGCCATCCGCTTCCCATCCAGAAATGTTCCGTGGATTTTGAGACCGATGAGGATGCGGGAGTGATCCGTGTATTCTGCACGGTAAAAACAGAGGGAAAAACAGGCGTGGAGATGGAGGCCCTGACAGGTGTTCAGGTGACGCTTCTGACTATTTATGATATGTGCAAGGCAATTGACAAGCACATGGTCATGTCTGATATCCATCTGGAAGAAAAAACAGGAGGCAAAAGCGGAGATTTCCGTTTTGAGGAAAAATAATGATAGACAGGTGCGGAAGAAATATTGATTATCTCAGGATTTCCGTAACTGACAGATGTAATTTGCGGTGTATTTATTGTATGCCGGAGGAGGGAGTGCAGCATGTGGAGCGCTCCCTCATTTTGCAGGAAGAGGAAATTTTGAGGATCTGCCGGGTGATGGCAGAGCTGGGTATCCGGAAGATCAAGCTGACCGGCGGGGAACCGCTTGTGCGGCCGCGAATGCCTCAGCTGGTGGAAAAACTGAAAAATATGCCGGGGATCGAGAAGGTGACTCTGACTACAAATGGTGTGCTTCTGAAAGATCAGATGAGTGATTTTGCCCGGGCGGGGCTGGACGGATTGAATATCAGCCTGGATACGCTGGATGAGGTCTGCAGCAGGAGAATTACCCGGCGTGATGAATTGGATCGGACGCTTGAAGGATCTCAGAGGTATTGAAGTATCCGGAGATTTCGCTGAAGATCAACTGCGTGCCACTGGGAATTCCGGAGCAGGATCTTTGCAGGGTGGCGTTTCTGGCCAGGGATTATAAGGTGCATGTGCGGTTTATTGAGATGATGCCCATTGGGATGGGAAAAGAATTTCATGGGGTGTCGGAGGAGGAATTGCTAGGGATCCTTAGGGAAAAGCTTCCGCGGTTTTCGCCGTATGTTGGGGAGCCCTTGGGAATGGACCGTGTCATTATTATGATGTGGATGGGTTTTCCGGAAAGATCGGGTTTATCAGCGCGGTGAGTCATAAGTTCTGTGGGGAGTGTAACCGGATACGGCTGACTTCACAGGGCTTTTTGAAGACCTGTCTGCAGTATGCGGCGGGAAGGGATCTTCGGGAGGTGATCCGCGGTGGTGGTTCGGATGAGGTGCTGAAGGCTGTGATCCTGGAGGCTCTGGCGGAGAAACCGGACGGGCATGCTTTTGGCGGAAGTCTGGAGAAACAGAAGGATGATAAGACGGAGAAGCTTTGTATGGCACAGATCGGAGGTTGAGTGATGAAGAGAGTTGCTGTGATCACTTCTAGTGATAAGGGTTACAGAGGGGAGCGTGAGGATCTTAGTGGTCCTGCTGTGAAGGAAATTATGGAGGCGGCCGGGTATGAGGTTGTTTCTGTGGATGTTTTGCCGGATGACCGTGGGATGCTTGGAAGCCGGATGGCTGAGATCGCAGATCTGGGGCTTGCGGAGCTGATTTTGACTACGGGTGGTACCGGGTTTTCTCAGAGGGATGTGACACCGGAGGCTACGGAGGATGTGATCGAGCGGCGTGTGCCGGGGATTCCGGAGGCGATGAGGGCGTTTAGTATGACGATCACGAAGCGGGCGATGCTGAGCCGGGCTACGGCTGGGATCCGGAAGGGGACGTTGATCGTTAATCTGCCGGGGAGTCCTAAGGCTGTCAGGGAATGCCTGGAGGTTATTATTGAGGCGTTGGGGCATGGGATTGAGATTTTGACTGGAGATGTGGGGGAGTGTGGTCGGTAGAACGGGGGTGTTAACGAACGGACGGCCCCGGCTGCGCGGGCCTGACGTTTGGGGATGTTAGGTTCTACCGGACATAGAGAGAAGTGTGGCTGCGCGGGCCTGGTGTTTGAGGATAGTAGGTTTTAGCGGACATGGAGAGAAATGAGAGAGGTGTGGGCGGGTATACTAACGAACGCTCAACGGAGGCAGGGCCAGTTCGATGACACGCTACGCGGCTTGTTTTTTTACGGGTGTTGAGCTCTGCTGGTGATGATGGTTAAATGGTGTGAGAGATAGAGAGAAATAAATTCGGTAATGATGTGTAATTAATAGGAGTTATTATTATGGGAAAAGTACTTGCGGTTTGTATCAGTGAGAAGAAAGGAACACAGAAGAAGAATGTTGGGTCTGCGGTTTTTGTGGAGGACTGGGGGCTTGAGGGGGATGCTCATGCCGGAAAGTGGCATCGGCAGGTGAGTCTTCTTTCCGGTGAAAAGATCGATGCGTTTCGTGCGAAGGGCGCAGAGGTCGAGGATGGTGCTTTTGGTGAGAACCTGGTTGTGGAAGGGATTGATTTTGCAAAGCTTCCGGTTGGCACCAGATTTCGTTGCGGTGAGGTTGTGCTGGAGCTGACTCAGATCGGAAAGGAGTGCCACAATGGCTGTGCCATTTTTCAGAAGATGGGTGAATGCATCATGCCACGGGAAGGTGTGTTTACAAGAGTGCTGAAAGGTGGAAAAGTTTCCGTCGGTGACGAGATGACTGTGGATAAAGCTATGATTTTTGATACCCATGCACATTACGATGATGAGGCTTTTGATGAGGATCGTTCTGACATACTGGATAGTATGCAGGAGAACGGGATCGGGCATATTGTGGATGTGTGTGCTTCTGTGGGACATTTTGACCGGGTTTATGATTTGGTGGAGAAGTATCCTTTTATTTATGGCGCAGTGGGTGTTCATCCGGATGATGCGGATAAGGTGGATGCAGCAGTTCTGGATGAGATCCGCAGATATTGCGACATGGAAAAGACTGTGGCTGTAGGTGAGATCGGTCTGGATTATTACTGGCATAAGGAGAAGGAGGAGCATCTTCTCCAGCAGAAGGTATTCCGCCAGCAGATGGACATTGCCCGTGAGAAACAGCTTCCGTTTATCATTCATAGCCGTGACGCTGCGGAGGATACGTTGAATATCGTGAAAGAATATATGAAGGACGGGATGTATGGTGGAGTTATCCATTGCTTTTCCTATAGCAAAGAAATTGCGAGAGAGTATCTGAATATGGGACTTTATCTCGGAATCGGCGGAGTGGTTACTTTTAAGAATTCCCGGAAGCTGAAGGAAGTGGCAGAGTATGCACCGCTGAATCAGATTCTGCTGGAAACCGACTGCCCGTACATGGCACCTGTGCCGAACCGTGGAAAAAGAAACAGCTCCCTGTATCTGCCGGAGGTTGTGAAGACGATTGCGGAGATTAAGGGGATCAGCTGCGAGGAGGTTGTGGCTGTGACGGAGAGTAATGCGATGAAGGTGTTTGGGGTGATTTGAGAATAAAAATATTGAAAATACACAAAGAGACTTCTCAAAAGCTACTTGACCCTTTGGTTAGTTCCGAGCGCATAGCCCCGGGAGTAATTATTAAGGAGATGAGATTTTATATTGAATGTGATTAAGTAAAGAGCAATCATTTCGATTGTCTTCAGAAATTATAATGATTTCTACCTTTGGGTGATTTACGATTTCAGGCCAGAAAGATTCTGCAGGTTCTTGCAATACCCCTAAAATGGGAGTCTGCCCATCCAAAAGGTTTAGGATTTTTCTCCGAAATAAAGCTGCGTCTGCTTCATGTGGACCAAGCTCATCCATAACAATTAAAGAGCAGTCAGAACACATGGAAAGAATATTGCATCCAAGGCGATCAAAGGTATCGGCAGTGTTGTTCATCTTGTTTTTCCGCAATAAAAACAAAAGATTAGATTCGTTTGGGAGCTCCTTCTCTTTTAGATGGTACATATGAACTGAATACTGATCCTTCAGATAGTTTTTTGTGCGGACAGTCAGGAATCCATCAGAGGTTTTCTTATAATCATCTAATATCTTTTGGATCAATGTAGATTTTCCAATGTGTTTTTTACCAGTTAAAAATATATGTTGAGTCATAGTAAAGTCCCATTTCATTTTATAATAGTTCTATAGTCAGGTCGTATTGTTTTGTTTCGAACATCCCAGAGAATTCTTCCATAAGTGGAATCAGTTATTTCCTTGATCTGCCCATCTTTGTTTAAGTGAGATTGAATCCATTGCATGATTTTATTTGCGTTTTCCTGTGTATATTCTTCAGAAGGAAGCATGTGCTCCATGAGGGAATCAATATATTGTTCATCCGGAGTTACCCAGGTTTCACGATGGAGTTTTTCATAGCTTGTTTCAGGATTATATCCAAGCAGAAATAATATATTGAAAAGAGAGAAAAACCATCGCCCATTCCATTGGGGTGCTGTTTGTTTGCCAAATACTTCCTGTAAGATCTGTTCCCTGAGTGAATTTCGTCTGTCAAGATGCGTGATATTACAGCACCATGCCCTGCTCATTTCCATAGATTTTATCAGTCCGTCCATATTGTGGATTGCAGGTGTCATGGAACTGAATACCAAATCAAATGCATGCGTATACCCCGATTTATCAATATCTAATGTCTGAAAATTACATGTATAGAGTATAGCGTTATTTAAGCCTTCATTTTGGATATGTTCCATTCCGTGTTTAACCATTTTATCAGAAATATCCAGCCCCACTACTTTGTGTACATATTTGGCAAATGCAGCAGCAAACCGTCCGGGACCGCATCCAATATCTGCGACATCATAATTTTTTTCAAGAAGTCCTTTGGAATCCAGGTAGTTTATTGCGCTGATGACACGTTCATCACCTTTTTCTTTCTTTTGCGTGCGTCTTCCCAAAAGTCTGCACGTTTATTCCATCTTTCTATAGCCCGCTCAGGTAATTCTGCAGGCTCAGATTCCTGCAGAGAAATAAAATAATCCAATATAGAGTCCATGTATCATTTCTCCTAAAATGCTTTTGTTGAGCTATTTACCGGTAAACAGATAGTTCGTTCACGGCCATAGCGGTCGTGTGTAGTTATCACATCCATTTCAATATCGTAAACAGATTGTAAGGTTTCAGATGTAATGATTTCTTTGGGAGAGCCGAATCCCATAACCTTTCCGGATTTCATGAGAAGAACTTTGTTTCCCACGGAAAAGGGATGCTCAGGACTATGTGTTGACATAATAATGCAATAGCCCTGATTGGCCAGCCCTGAAATTACTTCCATGAGAAGCTGATGATTGGCATAATCCAGATTGGCGGCTGGCTCGTCCATGATGAAGATTTTTGCAGACTGACAGATTGCACGGGCAATTAAAACCAATTGCCTTTGTCCTCCGCTTAAGGAAGTATATTTCCTGTTGGCAAGAGGCAGGGCATTTACTTTCTCCAAGGCAGCAAAAGCTGCTTCCTGATCAGGCTCTTTTGGGGTTTCAAATGCGGAGAAATGAGAAGCACGCCCCATAATTACCATATCAAGAACTGTATAGGCAAATACAGGGGAATGATATTGGGGAATATATGCAATCATATTTGCCAGTGTTTTGGTTGTAAAGTCACTAATATTTTTTCCGGCTATCTTTATTTTTCCATTAGAAACAGGAAGGGAACCTAATATCATGCGGAACAGAGTGGTCTTTCCGCAACCATTAGGGCCAAGCAGACAAAGCACATCACCATAGTCTGCGCTGCAGCTGATACCCTTTAAAATATCACCATTGCCGTAACCGCCAAAAACATTTTCAATTTCCAGAAGCATATAATTACGCGCGCTCCTTTCGTTTGATGATAAGATAGATAAAGAAGGGGGCGCCCATGATACTTGTGACAACGCCAAGTGGAAGTTCCATGGACAAAAGGGAACGGGAAATATCATCAACAAGTATCAGGTATCCGCCGCCAAGGATCGCACTTGCAGGTATCAGCCTTCTGTAATCAACGCCAACCAGTGCACGTGCCAGATGGGGGATCATCAGCCCGACCCATCCGATCAATCCTCCAAGACAGACTGCAGCGGCGCTGAGTAATGTGGAAGCGACTATAAAAATCAGACGATATTTACGCACATTGATTCCTAAACTTTTGGCTTCTTCTTCATCCAAAGTCAGCAGATTGATCTGCCATCGAAAAATAAAAATCAGACTTAATCCAATGATCATTGAAGAACACTCCAGCAAAAGGATTTGGTTGTGGTTTTGGTTAAGCTGCCCATAAGCCAGAAAGTAATTTGCTGGAGAACATCATTGGGGTCTGCCACATATTTGATCATTGTGACACCGGCATTGCAGAGTGACATGATCATAGTTCCGGTCAGAACAAGACTGAGGGTCTGGGAATGTGCGGATTTTCGGCTGATAAGATAGGATGCGGCTACTGCGGCCACACCACCTGCAAAAGCAGAAAGCTGAATCATCCAGTTGGAAGCTCCGTTTAAAATTGCAAAAGCAGCTCCGAGACTTGCACCGGAAGAAACTCCAAGGATATCCGGAGATACCAGTGGATTGCGAAACATTCCCTGATAGGTTGCACCTGCTACCGAGAGGGAAGCACCAATAAATAAAGCAGACAGAATACGGGGCAGACGGATATTCCAGAATATGGTAACTGCCTGGGGTAAAATATCTCCTTTAAAACCAAATTTTGATAAAAATGCATTTAGTACCTGCACTGGTGTAAGCGGATAATATCCCACCCAGAATGAGAGTACTATAATGATAAACAAAAGTACCAGCATAACCGCCAACAGCAGAACATATCGTCTTTGTCGGGCAGCGGCGGCATTTTTTTCATTATCTGTCAGATTCATAATCCTTCATCCTTGTAACTTGACTAATCAAATTTACGGTGTTATACTCAGAAAAACCGAATTGTTTTTAAAAACTATTCGCATATACATTATAATACTTAAAAATTGTATAGTCAATTTCAATAAGCGTCAATTATGAGTAATGCGGAGAAAAGAAAGGAGAGAGTCTATGAAAAAGCACAGACAACTTTTGGACTCTGTTTATATGTCTGGTGATGTCAATCAGTCTTTTAACAGGATATTCTGAGACGAAAGCTGCTACTGAAGAGCCGACGCAGAGTGCGGAGCAGGATGCCACGCAGGAAACTGCTGAAACCCGTGAGATCACAGACATGGCAGGAAGAAAAGTAACTGTCCCAACAGCAGAAAATATTGAATCTGTTTTTTCAGCGGGTCCTGTAGCTGCAATTTTTCTGTATATGGTTGCACCGGATAAGCTTCTTGGGTGGAATTATGAACTGAATGATGTTGAGAAATCTATTATTCTGGACAAATATCAGGATCTTCCTAATTTTGGAATGGGTGATGCTGTCAATTATGAAGCAGTAATTGCTGCCAATCCTACAATTGCTATTAATAGTGGAAAGATTAATGATGCAATGGTTTCTGATTGCGATGCGTTATCAGAAAGCCTTGGAATTCCGGTTGTTGCAGTAGACAACGAGCTTAATAATTCTGCGGAAGCTTTTCGTTTTATGGGCGAACTTCTTGGTGTAGAAGATCATGCAGAAGAGCTTGCCCAGTATGCGGAGCAGGTATTTACTGATATTAATGCACTTTCAGATATTCCAGAAGAAAAGAAAGTCAGTGTATACTTCGGTAATGGAGAGGATTCACTGGAAACTGCACCCAGGGGATCCCAGCATGCACAGATTTTTGATGTCATCAATGCAGTCAATGTTGCAGATCTGGAATTGGGAGATGGATCTCGTGTTCAGATTTCAGCAGAACAGCTTCTTGCATGGGATCCGGATGTGATTGTTGTAAATGGTGAACCAAAGGCAGATAAAAGCGGAAGTCTGCAGCAGAAGATATCCTGAGCAATCCTGATTATGCTTCATTAAAAGCAGTACAGGACCAAAAGGTTTATGGAACTCCGAATGCACCGTTTAGCTGGGTGGATCGTCCGGCAGGACCAAATCGTCTGATCGGTATGCGATGGTTCTCAGCATTGATTTATCCGGAATATATTAAATGTGATATCAATGAAGAAATACATAAATTTTTCGATCTTTTTTATCATGTTGATCTGTCCGATGAACAGTTGGAAAATGTTCTGAAAGGAACTTTATAAAGGTTAGGCATGGACGTGAAAAAGGGCTATACAATAAATAAACGAAAAAGAAACGCTGGTTCCGGTAAATACCGGTTCCGGCGTTTCTTTTTATAATTTTCGGATTATTGCGCTTCCATGCAGATCGCATACAGGATCTGCAAACAGATGGTTTTTCAGACAGAATTCCCCAACCGCTTTTCGGCATCCGGAAAACTGTGTACTGTACACATCGTGAACCAAGAGAACTCCTCCGGTGGCCAGGCGTTCATAGAACAGAGGAAGTGCAGCAGCAGTTGGAGCATAGAGATCCGCGTCCAGAGATACAAAACAAAAAGTTTCATCTCTAACATCGGAAAAGGTATCTGGAAACCATCCTTTGTGGATCACAGTACGTGTAGGATCTGGCATAACATGAAGAACAGAGTCAATATCAGTAGAAGAAAAATCACCTGTTTTGGCGCGGGACAGATTACCGGAGGCTTCTATTGTGATATCCTTTTCTGAAAAGCCCTCAAAAGTATCAAAAAGATGGATTTTTCGGTCTGGAAAGGCTGCACTGATCAGGGAAGAAAATTCACCTCGGAAAACACCCAGTTCTGCAACATTTCCCGGAATATCCAATTGATAGATCTGCTCAGATAAAAGACGCATAACAGCAACCCGTGCGTCAAACATGCGAAGGACGGAGGATCACGAAAAGGTCCGTGATAACCCAGGTTTTCCATCTGTTTTATCATAGAATTACGCCGTTCTTCATCCAGAACTCCCAGGATGACCAGATCCGGGAGAAGTGCTACTGCAGCATCCGGAGAACAGACTGGAATATTCCCAATATAGGATCCGTGTTTATGGGGGTCATTATCAGCAAAGCACAGGAGCTGACAGGGACTGTTGAGAAGTCTTGCTGTCATTTGTCCAATTTGTCCGGCACCAAATATTACAGCTTTATATACTGATTTTGCCATCATTTTGATGTAGCCTTTCTGTCAGCACGAACCTGGATCATCTGTCCTGTGATGGAAATGGCGATTTCAGCCGGTGTTTCTGCTTTGATCTCCAGTCCTATAGGTGAGATGATACGGTTTAAATCTTGTTCATTAATGTTGTATTCTTCAATCAGACGGCGAAATACAGCAGCTTTTTTTGCGCGGCTTCCAATGACGCCTATATAGCATGCAGGTGTAGCAAGAAGCTGTGCCTGTACAATGGTATCATAGGAATGTCCGCGTGTCATGACGCAGCAATAATCAGCAGCTGTGATAGAAACATACTGCTTTAGATGGTTGAAATCACAAAGTATTGTTTCAACTGCTCCCGGGAAAAGAGCAGGATCTGTAAATTCCGGCCGGTCATCCAGGACAACACAGCGAAAATCAACGCTTGCAAGGATTGGGACAAGCTTTTGTGAGACATGTCCGCCGCCGAATACATAGACAGTTCCTGAGGTTCCAATCTGTTCA
>ENA-OQAZ01000210-OQAZ01000210.1-human-gut-metagenome-genome-assembly--contig:-NODE-210-length-33027-cov-2.239666_pt1 | contig 33027 bp, 41 predicted proteins | sample MGYA00242737_ERZ504531 | MGnify/ENA primary metagenome ERZ504531 (study PRJEB26092, sample SAMD00036244) | human gut metagenome | host: Homo sapiens | study: EMG produced TPA metagenomics assembly of... | reverse complement strand
AAAAATACCGGCCATAATTCTTCAAAAAACGCATTCAGCACACCGCACAATATCTTCCTGATGGCTGTTCAGTGTTTTTTGTTCTTCTTCCGGTTCTTTTATCTGTTTCCCCCGCTCTTTATCGGATAATCCATTTTTCTTCGATTTTGCATAGTATTTCATTCCCACGCCTTTCTGACCTTCTTTAACAGAACACTAACGCTGCATCTTCCTCGAAATCGTCCACGTAGGCACCCTGCCCCAGTGTATTTCCTGCAGGATAATAAAAAGCATTGACTCTTCCATTTTCCTTTTTCCACCGCCGCAGACCCTGTTTGGTAATCTCATATTCCTTTGTCAGATGGTTCACCGTCATACGACTGTTCTCAATCCCCAGTGTCTCTGCCATCGCTACCGGTATGTACATATCCCGCTTGAGATCTACTTCCTCTTCCTGATGAATTTTCACAATGTCAACCCGTTCGATATCCAGGAGATCCTCATATCTTCCCAGGGATAAATACCTGCCGGATATAGAAGGGATTGATATACATGTGCAAAATCTTCCTCTGCCGGAATAATATGGATCACCATGTGATTATCACAGACCAGTTCTACATTCGCGATTCCCTTAAACACGCCATATTTTCCATCCACACACAGCTGATGTCTTCCCTCTTCATACTTCGTACCGGAAGAAAAGGAATATCTGGTATACAGTTCCGACACCATTCCGCTGTTTGTTCCCTGAATACACAGTTTCATCGGATGAAATTCCTGGTATCCGCAGGCCGCATGGATCATTCCAAGCACCGTAGAATACGGAGGAAGCGGGAATGTCTCTTTTATGATAAAGCTGCTCGGTTTTCGATAATTTACCAGATTCTGAAAACACTGAACTCTAATTGCTTTCTCCATAATACTGTTCCACTTCCTCTTTTAAATGTCTGAATGCTGCACCTACAGATTCTCCAGATAATTTCCCCCGGATCTCATTTTCATTGTCAAAAGTTCCTGTTACGACACCGGTAAATGTGTGGGTACGAATCGCGTCGTCCTCTAACAGTTCCGCCAGAGTTTCTACATTGATCTGATCATTTTCTATCCGGATCCTGTTTTCAAAAAATGGATTTCTCCGTTCATATCTGCCACCGATCACAAACAACGGACTCAGATTTTCCCTTCTGCCTTTGATATCCCGATACAAATACTGCACGGTATCCAGAAGTGTTTTCACACGATCTGCTTTTTCTTCTCCTGTGATCTGCACTTCTCCGTCAATCCCTACCCGGTCCAGATCGACCGTTATGGTATAAGTATAAAATGACCGCTGAATTTCGCTCTGTGCGATTTCATTCTCCAGCTTTCCTCTTGCTGCCAGTCCCATGTTAGTTAAGAACTCCAGATTACCCAAAAACGGCTCCAGTGCAATAGCATTACTCAGCCTCACCACAGCACTTCTTGTAGACGCTCCGCCTTTCTGGTCGCCGTCTTTTGCGACTGTCTTCATATAGCCAAATAGATCGATTTCCGGATATTCCGCAATCGTTGCAGACGGTGCAAACTGAACCACACCGCTTTTTCCATCCACCGGAGTCTGATCCAGTCTGCCTGCCGGACAATGTTATAACGCATCGCCTGTCTGGAAATATACGAATACTGCTCGTGGTTTCCTCTTGACATTTTCTTTAATGTAGAAATATTTCCGATTCCCTCTCCGTAATTGGCACTTTCCGCAAGAAAAACCATAGTTACTGTCAATCCTTCTCTTCTCATTGTTCTACCTCTTTCTTTCCTTCATAAGATCCGATCAGTCCTAAAACAAATGCGTATCCATACTCCGAAAATTTTTCTTTGTCCTGTAACATCCGAATCATCCCATTCGGTATCAGGAGTTTTTCCGATCCATAGGAACTGTACAGTCTCGCAACGATATCCATAAATTTCTCTGTATTTTTTACCGACAGCGCATTAAGCAGCTGATACTCGATACCACGCAGACTATCTCCGGTCGTGTCTTTTTTTGCGGTCATGATCGCTTTTCGTAATTCCGAACCGCTCTTTTTCATACTGATGCAATACATAAGAACCTCCTTCTCTTCTTCTTTTTTGTAACTGATCTCTGTTCCCTTCTGAATCTCATATACCCAATGTATATGAAAGTTTGATGCAGCATTCCCTGCAATGGCTTCTCTCAGCAGGGAATCTAACAAAATATACTGATTCTGATGGCCCAACAGGTTCATAACAGCCTGTTCATGCACATTTACAAAATCATTTCTGATCTTTGTGAACGGATACTGACCAAGATTTTTCAATGCTTTTTCTACATCTTCCCTTTTCAGGATATTCAGTATATCCTTGTTGATAATAGAAAGTTTATATCTGTCCTTATCCCCGGTTCCACGCAGGATCACCTGAATATTGGAAAGTTCCTGTCTTTTCTCATTCAATATGATATTCAGAGTTTCCGCAAACCACTGGGAATATCTCTGATTCTCTTCTTTTTTCTCCTTCCAGACTGCTTTTCCTGTTTTTTGGAATTTGCTGCCAGCAGAGTGAACATATCACTGTTATTATTGACAAACACAAATTTATTGGCAAACAGTCGGAACCCAAGCGGACTTGCTGCATACAGAAACGTACAGACCGGGCACAGGAACGCATCCACATTACAATTCCAGAACGCAGACCGTTTTCTTGTAAAATCGTCCCCGACTTCCTTCATAAATGCGATGGACACTTTCTCTTTTGTGGTTACAGGTTCTCCACAGTCAATACACAGATCCTTTGCTTTTGTATGATCTGTCATAAAGTATTTTCGGAATGGTTCTGAAAAATCTTTTTCAAACTGTTCCCTCATATCTTTTTTGGCATTCGAGCGAAGCAGAAAACTTTTTCCATCCCAGAAACGATTGATATAGTTGTAGACTACACTTTTCATAATAAACGTCTCTTTGCATTTCTCCTGCTCCAGAAACACCTGTAACTTCGAAAGCCTTTCCAGTAATTCTTCCGCTGTCATTTTATCCGTCAGTTTTTCTTTTTTCAGTGTTATATAAACTTCCGGATGTTCGATCTGATCTTTAATATTTTCAAAGCCGGCCTGGTAACTGTTCGAGAGCAGTTTGTCATTGATAAACTTCAGATCATCCTTTTCGGTCTTTCCCGGATTCCATTTTTCATTCTGAATTTTCCCGATACAGCACTTGATTTTCTCCATTACGCCCTGGTAAACAGTAAACCTTCCAAAATTTTGCACACATGCCCGGAAATACAGACTGGTCCAGTCCGCATTTTGAATAAATTCGTAGTTCAGCCACATCTCCTGACCGTCTTCCGATATGCCAAAGTCAACACCTTCCTGCGCCTTTGCGCAATCCAGTATATATTTCAGCCCGACGATTCCGGCGTTTTTCAGAAAATCACCTGGCGTAATTGCATATTTTTCCATAAAATATCACCTCTCTCTACCAGACGATTTCCCATTTCCCATGGCCTTCCGATCTGCGGCTTCCAAGTCCTGCAGAGTACAGGAAATCTAAAAGCCGGGGCGTTCCCTGTAGTTTGTATATCCCAATGCTGGCATTTGTTGGTCTTCCCCATACTTTCGCAACAATCTTTTTTCCTTTCACCGGAACAATCGAAAAACAATCCACATCTTCATCCCATCCGATCTTGTTCAAGAAGAACTTCAGATTATCTTTTAATGTATCCGAAAACTCAGGATCCTCGCAGGTATAATAGATATCCGTATTATTTTCCGGATCATGTTTTCTTGCCAGTAAGGAACTTTGCATTTTTATGATAAGCTCCGATTCTTTAATCTCCGGAATCTTTTTTGCTTTCACTTCACGCAGTTTCATCGAGTTTCCTCCCATGGGATACTCTATATTCCGCATTAACTGAAATGCATTAAAGAATTCAAATAATTCTCCCATGTCCGCATCGGAAAATGTTACCATAAACCGAGTTTCTTTCAGATAAATCTTGTCTGCTGCGAATCGTGCTCCCGGCAGATAGCATGACCAGCAATATGTTTTCATGACGGATTGCTTTTTTGTATAAAGTTTTTCGAAAAGTTCCGGAGAATATTTCTCTACAGATGCCTTTAAAAAACTTAGTAACAAACGATCCACCTCTGCCGGGATTTCCGGTTCTTCTAACAGAAACTCTAATTTTAGCTCTGTCATATCAATCCCTCCTTCTGATCCCACTATAACATTTTTTAAAACTGTTTCAATGGATTAATTTAATTTTGCATTTATTTTTCTCATTTACTTTTCGCCTGTATTTCATTATAATATTTTACGTACATTTTGGAATGTAAATTTGAAGCAGTTTTTAACACCTGCAAAATACCTTTAATAGTCCCATATTGGAATATTTTTTTCATTGCTTTCCCAATACATCTCAAAAAGCAATACATAAAAAGTGCGTAAGCCCCGGATTGTTCTCACCAGGCTTACGCACTTTTTATATCATCTATAATCAATAGTATATCATTTTCCTTCATCCATCGCTTTGCACTCACGCTCGCGGGCTTCCCATGGTTCATAAGGCTGTTTTAATTCTGCGATCAGATCCCGTCCATGTTTTTTCAGGTAGGAGATACGGATCAGAATATAGATCACAAACAGTACCACTGCACCAAGGATCATCAGCCATACGGTCATTCCCAGTGTACTGATCATCGCATATGCCAGATAGGCTGCGACTACAAACGCAAAGGCTGACAGCGCATATACCAGACCGATAGCCATCTTGAAGGTAGAATGATTGCAGGCATGCGGGTATTTCTTTTTCAGGAAGAACGGTACCAGACAAAGAGCGATATCCGACAGTGCATTGACGAAAGAAAATACAGTCATTAACACTCCAAAACTGGATCCGGTCGCCACACAGCAGATAGAAAAGAGCATAACGAAGCAAAGAATCACCGGTGATACTCCATTCTTATTCTTCTTTCCAACAAAAGCAGGGAACAGATCATTGTCTGCCGCCGCCTGAATCTGGGCGCAGGTTAACATAATAACCGGAACCATCGAAGTCAGGACACCAAACAGTGGACCTCCTACGATGAAAAATGTCAGAGGCGGAAGGAAGGAATGTTTTTCCCACCTCTGAAAGTGTGGTCAGTTCTCCTGCCGGCATGCAGCCGATGGTAACAACACCCATGCGATATAGATAAATGCAACAATCGTTGGGGACAGGAGCAATGCCAGCGGAATGTTCCGGTTCGGATTCTTTACATCATCTGCGATCTGGGAAACCGCGCTTCCACCGGACAGCAAGATGCCAGCACACCGACTGCTGCCGCAAAGCTGGTCAGTTTCACTCCCGGATTAAAGATTTCGCCCAGTGTCAGTCTGGAGGTATCGATGCTTGGCATGCCGACAAAAATATAACAGCCCATAGCCACCATCAATACTACTACCATGATATTATTGACAAACGCAAAGGTATGATTGCCCTGCCATGCGATTCCCGTATAGATCAGCAGGATCACAATACTGATCAGCGTTTTGTATCCTTCCAGTGCCGGGAACAGTGCGACAAAATAATCACCAAACAACACCGCAAACACAGAGATCAATACCGGCTGTAACAGATTCTGTGCCGCCATAAATACACCAACTGCCGGATGGATCAGCTTCGTCGGTGCGATAAAAAAGCTTCCGGATGCCGGTGCTACCGACGACAGATAAACATTTGGAATCGTCTTGGCTAAAGTGTATACAATCGTCGCCAGCAGTGCCAGTACAATTCCGGTTCCAATATCATTGATCACTGTGGGCAGTGAACCGAAAATTCCGGAACCGATGATCGCACCGATTCCCGTTCCGATACAGCCCAGAAGACCGATCTTCTTTTTTGTATTTGTTTCCACGTTTTTCCTCCTGGTTCTGCCCGGAATCTGATCCTCTGTTGTATTCCTGCCAGCATTCCGGGCCGTTCTTTTGATCTTTCTCTTTTAAAATTCTGTTTCAAAACGCAAAGTCAATCCATCGGATCATCGATTGATCTGCATGGCTCATTTTGCAAAGAACCTTTTCAATCCCATTCTAATTTTCTGGTTCCGGCTTTACCGGGACGAATTTTGCACGGTTCATCACCGGATGCTGCAGACGGAGTGCGCCTTTTTTCGGACATACCATCACGCAGGCTCCACAGTAATAACATTCTCCCGGAAACATCACGATCGGAGGTTTCCCTTTTTCCGGATTCGGCAGAATAATATCGCACTGGCAGATCTCTGCACAGGCGTTGCAGCCGATACATTTTTCTTCATCGTAGATCAGTGGTGTGGCACTGCACGGAATCACTTCAACTTTCATCTTACTCATCTTGCCTCACCTCCGATATAATCCTGGTTTCTCTTCTCATACTCTGTTTTCAGATCACCGAAATAATCCCCCGGAACGGTTCCCCGTACCGGAACGCCATTTTCCTGACGGATCGTGATGAAGCAATGGTCTTCTTTCGGATCCATCTGCGGATAATCGCTTCGATAGAAACACAGCTGTTTGGAACTGGATTTTCGCATCAGACAGGCCTGAAGGATCATCTCGGAAACATCCAGAATATCCAGCACTTCGTGGGTACGCATCAGTTCATGCGGGTTGTTACAGTACAGCTGCGGAACGATCTCTTCTCTGTAAGACTTCAGCAAATCGATTCCCTGGATCAGAAGATCATCATTCTTCACGCCACCGCAGTAATTCTGCATCGCCTTGGAGATCGCCATATTCAGTTCTTTCCAGGTGACACCTTCTGTACGGTTCATCGGTGCATACAGACGTTCTCTCTCCGCATCCACTTCTGCCTGGTCGATCTCAGCCAGTTCTTCGATCGTATCACTGTAATCTGCCGCTTTTCTTCCCGCATAGTATCCTGTGGAACATGCAAATCCGGCACAGTCGGATGCAAACAGCTGATCACCGGCCGCATAGATACCGTCAATATTGGTCTTCAGATCCCAGTCATGCATGATTCCGCCCGGCGCACCGAACAGCTGTCTCTCCTGATCCAGGAAAGCTGCTGACTGCCAGCCATTGCCATAACTTTGCAACATATGTTTTTCCGGGTCAAATCCACGTTCTGTATAATATTGAAGGATCGGAATCTTGGTCTTTCCTTCCTCTCCGACCATCATGCCCCAGATGACTTTCCGCTCCATCTCCGGCATTCTGCTCAGATCCGCATAAAACGGCAGTTATATCCCCTCTTGATCAGTTCGTCAAAAGGCATCGTCTCCGGTCCGCGGTACTCGTACTTCGGTTCATCGATCACGCCGCCTTTTAAGAAGAACTTCTGTCCTTTTACCGGATAATAACGCTCAGATACAGTCTTCAGCACATTGCCGTCACGATCCAGATACGGAATTTCCACGCCTCTGGCATCCACCATCGTTGCTGCATACCAGGTATTATGATTGTTTCCTGTTCCGTAAGGAGGGAAGCTTCGTCCGGCTGCGGAGAATTCACCTTTCACCGATTTTTCCATCATGGTAAACTCCATACCGGCTCTCCATCCCATGGCATGACCGCTTCCGATGGACTGCATCGGCCGGAATTCGCAAAGTCCGGTAAGATCCGGGTTAAATAACCACACGCGGGCCGGTCTTGACATCGTCAGCAAAGTAGCTTTTGCCCGAAATACCAGCAGTTTTCCGGTGTGTACGTTCATACCGATGGCACCGATGCCCCGTTTCTTTCCATTTTCTATCGTTGTAAGAAGGGCGGTAGCTTCCGTTCTGTCATAAATCGTGACACCGAGACGTTTCAGTTCTTCATAAAGCGCCGGTTTGAATGTAGAACCCCAGACACGCAGCGTAAAACGGTTCTTATAATCATAAGCAAACATCAGCTTCGTCTCATCATCCCGGAATTCCGCACCCTTAAACTCATCTTCCGTATCACGGATCTTGCCACCGAAACTTTCCAGATCCAGCATACGGTCATACCCTTCTCTGCACTCAATATAATGTGCGATACCGTTGCTGTAATGATCCTGCTCATCCACATAAGCATTGGCAATTTCTTCCGGTGTCACCTGAGAACACGGATTGGTACAGGCTGACTCCCAGTGGTCAAATCCTGTTCCTGCCGCTCCGCTTCTCTTGGTTGCCCCTTTCTCTACCAGTACTACTTTTTTCCCTTTTCTTGCTGCCGCGATCGCCGCAAAACATCCTGCAAGTCCTCCACCTAAAACCAGAATATCGGAATCTACTGTTTCCGTCTGTCCGAACTCATCCGGATAAGGCCAGTTATATTCTGCCATCTTCTATCGTCCTTCCTTTCATCCCTTCTTTGCTGACTCTGTGATACCTGTATCATCATCTTTCGTATCTTCTGATCAACCATTCATCTTTACTGTATTTTGCATTTTGCAAAATGTCATATGTTAAATCAGACTATAACACTTCAACGCGTTAGTGTCAATGAAGAAAGGCACAACTTTATGGCATAAAACACAAAAAAACCAACACCTCTTCTACAGATTTATGTTATTTACACCAATTCTACGCTGCATGAATCCGATGATCAGAGCAGATTTCAAAAAATTTCTGCAAGATGTACATCACAGTTCGTGAGAGAATAAGAAAAGTTCTGGCATACATCTGTCTGCATGCAGCCTCTTGCTTGACAGTTATGTGCTATGTTAAAATATTTCACATAATACCCGCGCACAATGCCTCTGGAAAGCCCCAGTGGTTATCGCAACAATAACAATAACAGGAGATTTTATTGATGGGATTAAATAAATCAACTTTATCAGAACAGATTTATCAGATTTTGAGAAATGATATTTTGACACAAAAGATACCATGTGGAGAAAAGCTCACCCTGAAGGTTCTCCAGGAACGCTTTCAGGTAAGTTCTACCCCGATCCGGGAAGCTCTGACCCGGCTGACCCAGGATCAGCTGGTTTCTTATTATTCTAATGTAGGCATCCGGGTGATCAGCTTTACTGCCGATGATCTCCGGGAAATCTATACTTTTATGGGGGATCTTGACGGGCTGGCGATCCGTTATGCTTCTGCCTCTCCGGATCAGGAAAAATTACAGGCAGAGGTCACAGAGATTCTGGAAAAGGAATGTGCAGCTGCCAAAGCCGCTGATGTGCAAACCTGGAACCGGTATTCCGACGAATTCCATCTCGTTTTTTACCGTTACTGCAACAACTCCAGACTTGCAGAGTCCGCCGAACGGCTCCGAAGCGGGATTTCTATTTTTTCCAACCAGTACTGCCGGGAAACCGTGATCCAGACTCGGATCTATGAGGAACATCTGGCTATTTTTCAGGCTTACAAAGATGGCGATATTGAAAAAGCCGTCCAGATGATGAAAACACATCTGAACGACTCCCTGAATTATGCCCTCCGGTTTTTACCGGAAACTTTTTAATATCCTATTTTTTCTTTTTTCAAACCCATACACCCATTTTCCCCGCAAAAACAGATACAGGAAAATGCCAGAACTGATGCTCCAGTCAGCGGGTACGCCCGGAATACCACACGGATATCCGGAATAAAATGAACACCGACGGTAATATAACTTACCCGGAACAGACACCAGACGCAAAGCATGACGATCATCGGAATCGATGCATTGCCGGATCCCCGAAGTACCGCTGCGATACAATGAGAAAACGCCAGCAGAAAATAGAACAGCGCGATGGTTCTCGCCTGCATCAACCCAAAATGTACCACCTCCGGATCGCCATTAAACGCTCCGATCAGGGAATCGGCCGTATTATATAACTGCTGAAACAAATTCATTATAATGAATCTGTTATCAAATAACAAGGCTGGAAGGATTTTTCATACTCGACACCGCAACCTCCGGATGATGATACTGGGGCCGATGAGTTAAAAATGGCACACGCAGCAATGTAGCGTGTTTCGGACACCAGTGCAGGCATGCATAACATGCTTTGATAACCTTAAAGCTTTTCATCAGTGTCAGATGCCGCAAAGAATGTTCTCCGTAAAAATTCTTCTTCGCTTGCCACCTGTTCTCAGATGTGCTATATTGTATATATAAGAAGGGGAAGTCAGCGACACACGACCTACCCTTGATAGCTTAAAGAACTGTTTTATTTACCAGCCGTTCACTATTGCAGTAGTGGGCGGCTATTTTTTTCTCCCAAAGATTGTATAGCACAATCCTATGAAAGTGACAATGAAGATACCTATCTGGATCAGATCCGAATATGTAACATACATTGGCATCCCTCCTTTCTTTCGTCTGGAGGTTTGCCCCTCCGAAGAGGGTAGGCCGCCTTGAAGTGTTCTGACTTCCCACAAAATCAGTATAACATGTACTCCTTGCCTATAGCAATCTGCTTTTCTTGTGTTTATTATAATATCCAGAAAATGTATTTCTTTTATACAATCTCAAACACAAGAATCTTTTCTCTCGGATTTTCTCCCTCAAACAGATCCATACAATCTATCTCATCTGAGAACATCAGCTGTTCTTCCGTCATAAGATAACTGACATAAGCATCCGCCGGATAATAAAAAAGCAACTGTATTTCTCTCGGATGTTCATAAAAGGATTCGTAGATCCTCGCGAGAACCTTCTGTAAGATTTCTATTGAAAATGGGTTAAAAAAGTAACACCGGTCAACTTCTTTCGGTACCGGATACTCTCCCGCATCTGCTTTCACAAAGCAGGTACGTGCACCGGATACTGCCATCTCCCGGTTTTCCATGGCTCCCGAAAAAATCCGCTCATCGTATTCGATTCCCACTGACCGGCACCTGGTCTGATAGGACAGATAAAAACAGACGCGCCCCTTCCCTGTCCCATAATCCAGTACCGTATTTTGCTTCCCGATCATCCCGCTGTTCGCCAGCCTCTCCAGCACACAATACGGTGTCGGCTCATACGGATACCGGTACTGGTCTCGTGCGAATCATCCGGCCGGTTGTCCTGGTCTTCAGCAGTTTATCCATTGTGTTTCGTTCTGATCCATCGTTGTCTTCCTTTCCTCCGCCTGCACAGCCTTCTTTCCTTACCAGCGAACACGCTCCAAAACCCGTCGAGCGCGACAACCACCCTTGCCATGATTCCGCTAAATGATCTTTCCCGATAAATGATCGATCTCATGCTGCGTGATCTGAGCTGTCCATCCGGACAGTTTCTGCCGTTGCTTTTTCCAGCTGGAATCATAGTATTCCACTTCGATTTCCTGATATCTGGTTGTCTTACGAACCCCTTCCAAGGACAGACATCCTTCCTCTGTCTCATATCTTCCCCATCTGGAAATGATCACCGGATTAAACATCACCACATCGATCAAGCCCATATTCACGATAATAATATTTTTCTTCACACCGATCATATTTGCCGCCATGCCCACACAGGCCTCCCGGTTTGCCTGCAAGGTATCCAGCAAATCTCTTCCAACCGAAAGATCCGCCTGCGTTGCCGGCTCCGAGGGCTGTCCTAAAAAGAAAATATCTCTTACGATTTGTTTTACCATTTTGCTACTCCTCAAACTCTTTCTCATGTTTCTTGAAAAACTCATAAAAATACCGCACATTTTCCAGTTCGTACCATTCACAACATCGGTAATCGTCTGTGTCTATATTATAAATCTTTGCATCCAGCGTTCCAAGCATAAACGGTGAATGTGTGGCAATAACAAACTGACAGGAAAGGAATCTCGCCATCTTATTAATTTCCTCTGCCAGCAATACCTGATTCGCAGGTGACAATGACACCTCCGGTTCGTCCAGCAGATACAAAGCATCCGGCAACAGGTAGTCTTCAAAGAATTGCATTGCTGTTTCTCCATTCGAATATTTTTCCTGCGCAAATGCAATATATTCCAGCTGACTTCTCCCTCCGTGTCTGAAATACTCTTCTGCCTCTTTACGGGAATGTCCGTTTTCATATAATCATATTCCATTCCATCCGCCAGAATCTGCTTCTGCTGAATTTTCTTGATCTCATATAAGATGTCTTCGCTTTTGATAAATCTGCTGTTTTCAGGATCTTTCTGATGGTATTGCCAAACTCATCCTCTCCGTAGCTAAAACAACATTCTGCCGAAAATTTACCACAATAATCTACAATTCCGAAAGAATTACTGGTAGCATATTCTCTGCCCTTTACCATGAGCTTGTTTGCCATGATATTTAATATCGTCGATTTCCCCGATCCATTATTGCCGTACAGCACCGTGATCGGAGAAAATACAAAAGGCTCTATGTCTTTTCCTCGAAACACATGATAAGGATATATGTTAGGATTTTTTACTTGTTCATTACTTAACCTGAAACTGCTTAAATATATCACTAAAAACTCCTTCCATACATGGTTTTATATTTTTCAATGCTCATGCCTGTCAATCTGGATGCTAAACATGTTTCATACTATTTTATCATAAAGTAACACATATGAACCGCATAATTTTGCCGTTCTCCCGATTATGTAATTAAGCCGAACATATACCGAGGAAAATACAGAGTTTATTTCATTCTCTCTTTCTACTGATTATTGTTTGTTTTTCATGATTCCAGTATAATAAAATACATACAAAAATACGTATACAGCATGCAGATTTACAAGATCCAAAGACAGCGGGCCACCAAACCTGTAAGTTCAGTGGCTCGCTGCCTGTTGCCTTTCTACATATGCTGTAATTGATTTATTATGTATTCTGTTCTCCGGATCGCCTCATCCACCTGGCGTCTTGCCGTATTGATCCGATCCTGTACCATCCAGTCCACTACGAACCTATCAAAAAAATAATTTGCAAAAGAAAGTCACCGGTATCCATATGCAGATCACATGCCAGATTAACATCATTCAATTCCTTACTGAAATTGCGAAGATCGTATTTTGCCTGCTCCATGTTCTGCTTTGCCTGATCCATCTTGGAATGTTTCAGCATCGTAGTAAAAAATCCACCACCAAACATATCAACCAGTCCCCAGTTCTTTGCACTGTTCAGGTTCTCTCTGGCTGTTCGCAGACTGTTCAAAGCTCTGTTTCCTGCTGTTGAAGATAAAACATTGCCTTCTGCGTTTTGAGCATACGATAGTAATACTGAGATGAAATATTCCGTTGTAAAGTTCTAACACTCCAGGTCTGCTCTGCCGCTTCCTTTTCATACCAGTCACGGGCTTCTCTATCTGTTCTCCATAGGAATTCATAATCACTAAGTTCAGTCAAATTGTACATTGTTAATGTGCTCAGTAATTGGTACTATTCTCGTAACCATCTACAGATATCAACCACTTGCACTCCTTTATAATCATAAGTTTCATGATGTGTTCTTGCAATTATCATCTTAGGATATGCATCTCTTATTGCAAGCAAAGGCGAATATTCTCTTTCAAATGTTTTTTCATCTGAAATATTGTCGCTTACCTGAATATATATTTGAGCCTCACGTTTCTTAGCTACAAAATCCACTTCCTTTTTATAGAGTTTTCCCACATATACCTCATATCCTCTTCTACGCAACTCCAGATAAACAATATTTTCGTAAACTCTTCCAAAGTCCATGTTTCGTGTACCATTGACTGCATAACGAAATGATGTATCACAAAGATAATATTTACTATTATTTGCCAGATATTTTTCCCCTTTTAAATCATACCGTTTTGCCTCATAGAACAGAAAGGCATTTTCCAAATAACCAATGTATTTTGACACCGTCTTTCTGGTTATCTCACTCTGGTCATTTTTTAAAGTTTTGCTGATATTATTAGGCGAAAGTAAATTACCGATGTTATCCATCATGAATTCAGATATGTTAGTGAACTCTGATTTATTTCTTATCTTATACTTTTCAACCAAATCTCTGATAAGAATGGTTGAATATACATCCCTAACGTAATCATACTGTCTGTCCTCAGTCTTATACACATAAGCGCCAGGCATACCACCAGTTCGGACATACTGATCAAAAGCTTCATCATATCTATCTGTAATTCCATAATAAGTTAGATATTCCACGAAAGAAAATGGATATACTTTTATTTCCATCGTTCTTCCGGTAAAAAGTGTTGCTAAATCTGAACTTAACAAAAATGCGTTTGAACCGGTAATATAAAGATCATAAATTCCTTTTGTATAAATACTATTAATTGCAAGTTCAAACTGCGGGCATAGCTGAACCTCATCAACCAGTAAAACATTCGTCATTCCCTCTTTGTACTGATCCAGGATGTACTTATGCAATGCATGATACTCCAACAAATGATCAAACTCTAATTCCTGAAGGTTTATCATAACAATATTTACCGCTTCCTCTAATGACTGCAGATAAGAGACAAACTCTTGCAGCAATACTGATTTACCGCTTCGTCTGATGCCCGTAATTACTTTTATATCCGGTGTCCCATACAATTCAATCAGTTCGTTTAAATACTCTTTTCTTACGATAAGCTGCATGCTACTATCTCCTATTCCCACTTTTAGAATTATTTTTATTTTTCGGTAATATATTTTATAGACTGATATTATCACACTCTGTGCCTTCTGTCATTATTCTATTCCCACTTTTTTAAAATTATTCATTTTTTGGTATTAATTTTGATTTCCTAGACATTTCCCACACTTTTTAATGGAAAAAGGGGCTGTAAAAAAACTTCCCTTTTCATCTATACAGTCTGTTACTTAAATTTCGATTGAGATTTCACCTGTTCTAAGTGATTTAATAGCTGTTATATTTTCTGGTAAAATTGTCATGATTTCCGGTAGATTTTTCCTATCTGGTAACCAATCCCGACGATCAGCCACCCGGTTATTACGAATCGAAAGAGCCGTCGAGATGATGAAATCTCATCTCGACGGCTCTCTTGCATATGCGCTTTCCTTTTTACCGGAAACGTAACCCGATCCCTTTGCCTGAAAACACGGAATACTCATCTCGTTACTATTTGTTCAAAAAATGCTCTCTGTTCGGATACTCCTGGCGATATGCCCGGAGGGCGGCTTCCCGGAGCAGGGTGAATTCTTTTTCCATACGAAGCAGGCGGGGCGCCCTGAAAGCGATCGCGCTGATCTGTTCGGCGATCTTTTTCGCGATTCCTTCTTCGGATAATTGTCCCATGCCGAATACCAGAGAGGTAAATCCTCTGCCCCCTCTGCTGACCTGAATAAATTTCAGGAATACATTGTACAGTTCATCCTCAAGAATTTTCTGATATCCCTCTTCTGACTGCATGGCTTCCGCCAGGCACAACGTGGAGAGGATCCTGGCTCCCATCCTCCTTCTGTCGCCACCGGGATCCAGAGAGGTTCCTTCCGCCAGATATTTCAGTTCCATCAGACATCTGACAAACTCATCCTTCTGGAGCCTGCGCTGTCCGTATCGGGCTGTCCAGAGCCGGGTTCTGTATTCTTCTTCCCAGCTTCCTCCTCTCCGATATGTTCCTTTAAAATCTGCTGCCGTTTCGCCGGATCTGTTTCCTGATAAAATTCTTTGGTCCATGTATGTTCCATCTGTTTCTTCCTCATTCTGTGAAGTGGATATGCATCATCCACTTTTTCTTTCTGTCTGTACATGCAGTCTTCCCGCTTACATTTCTGAGTGGGCAATTGCCTCTTCTGCACTCAGATATTCATCTATATTGCTGCTGTCTACCTTCTGATATTCTGAAAAATAATACCGGCCTTCTTTCAGGTTTTCCTGATCAAAATCCTCTCCCTCGAACAGTTTCACCGCCATTTTTGCCATTTCCTTTGCCTGATCTACTCTGTCATTGAGGATGCTGCCCTGCATCTCTCCTGCTTCTACGGCTTTCAGTGCATCTTCCAGACCATCGATTCCGAAGATCACCGGCCAGTCTTCACGGGCATAACCTACTGTCCGATAGGCTTCCACAGCCCCCAGTGCCATCTCATCGTTGTTAGATATGACGAGTTCGATCTCTTTTCCGTACTGGCTGATCAGACGATTCATACGGTTCTCCGCCTGTCCACGGTTCCAGTCCGCTAACTGATAACTTAGCTTTTCCAGTATAACATCATTCTTCATCAATGTCTTTACGGAATACTCCGTTCTGCTGATGGCATCCTGATGACCTGCTTCTCCTTCCAGAAGCACGTATTGAATCTTTCCGTCCTCGTTTTTATCTACTTCCGGATGGCTGTTGATGTATTCTGCTGCGATCTCCCCCTGCATAATCCCGGACTGTTCTGCATCGCAGCCCACATAATACAGCTTTTCCCACTGCATCAGGTCTTCCCTCACCGGTTCCCGGTTAAAGAAGATCACCGGAATATCTTCGTTTCTTGCCATCCGGACGATCCTGGACGGAGCTGTCCGATCCACAAGATTGATACAGAGCACATCACAGCCTGCATCGATCATCTCTTCTACCTTTTCATTCTGTTCCTGTTGATCGTCATTTCCACTCTTTGTCGACACGATAATCCGTCGCTGCTTGTTTTCCATGGCTTTCAGCTGTACTTTCAGCTCATCGGTCAGTCCATTGATAAAGGGGTCATCCTGACTGTAGGTTATCACTCCGACCCGCAGGTTTTCTCTGTCTGTTCTGACTTCCCGGAACACCCGGACAGCACGAGCACCGCACTCCCTGTAACAGTAGCTAATACTACTGCCAGCCTTCTTTTCTTTTTATTCATAGGAATATAAAAACCTTTCTAAATCATCATCCATAGAGAAATCTTTCTTACTGAATATCTGATATTCTGTTGTGTAACCTTTCATTTTATAAAACTTATGTTCTATCTTTCCGGCTATTTCTTTCACACTTTTATAGCCGATCTCATATCCGTCCGGCACAACAAGGCCCTGGATGTTTCCTTTATCCAAAAGCGCGACTGTCTTCAGATTGTAACCTACTCCATAGAGTTCCGCACCCTTGTATTTCCCATGTTCTGCCTGTTCTCCGAACTCTTCCAGTACCCCGGGATCCAGTATGACAAGGGCATCCGCCTTTGTTTCCTCCTTCATCCGCTCCGTAATGTTCTGCTCTTTTCTCCGGTAAATACACCAACTGATCTCACTTCCGCTGCCTTCCAGCGCCTCAGTCAATCCGCTGATCTCCGCCTGTACAGCCTCGGACATTTTCCAGTCGGCTATGATTCCGATCTTCTGCTTTTTTGTTTTCAGCTGTTCTCCCAGCCGTCTTCCGATTTCCCGATGATCCGGCTGGATCGTGGGACTTGCAGTTTCTCCTTCTTTTACCGCCAGACTGTCTGCGATCAGTAAATAGGGTTTATTTCCACATTCTTTTTTCAGCATATTTTCGGTCTCATGACCGGGTGCAGGATATATAATAAAGCCATCGATGTCGTTGTCCTTCTGTTCTCTGATAAATTCCCTTTCCACCTCCGGTCCGTCGATCTCTTCCGTGTTACAGATGATCATATGGACGTTGTTCTCTGCTGCAGACTGTTTCATACCATTGATCAGGGCATCCCAGCGTTTGTCACCGGATTCCGGAAGAATCACGGCTATCCTGGTCTCTGCTACGTTCTGATCAAAAATCTTCCATACAAAGAATACTGCCAGCATCAGCAAAAGAAACTCAATCATAAGAAATTTTATTCTATTCTTTTTCATCTGCCTGTCTCCTCTGTATATATTTTTGTAATTCCAGTGTTTCTGCATTTTCCGGCGTGTATGGGATTGCAGGGATACGAATCGTGACTTTTGTTCCTTCGTCCGGTTCGCTTTCTATGAAAAGTCCATATTCTTCCCCAAACATCAACCGGATTCTGGAATGTACATTGATCACACCCACACCGGAGCCATGCTTCGGAACCTTGCTGCTATCCGTCAGAATATTTTCCAGAACTTCTTCCCGCATGCCCATGCCATTGTCTTCGATAGTGATCAGGATGTCCCCGTCCCTCTTTTCTCCGGTGACAATGATCATACCGTCATCATCCTCATCCATGTTGCCGACACCATAATAAATGGCATTCTCCAGGATGGGCTGAATCACCAACTTAACGATGCAGTAATTTTCGATCTCTTTATCAATCCGGAATTCTGTTTTGAACCGCTCTTTATACCTGGCCAGCTGGATATTCATATAGCTTCTGCTATGCTGCAGTTCATCCTGATGGGAATGATTGGTCTTGCCCCGGGACAGGCTGACACGAAGTAATTTGGCCAGTTCAGAGATCATGCGAACCGCTGCTTCATTTTCCTGGGCTTCCACCATCCACGTGATCGACTCCAGTGTATTGTACAGAAAATGTGGATTGATCTGGCTTTGCAGAGCGTCCAGTTCGCTTTTTCTTCGTTCATTTTGCTGTTGGATGATCTCATCCATCAGTTCTTCGATCTGCTCATAAGATTTCTGTACCGAATGTCCCAGATGGCGGATCTCGGATGAGCCGCCGATATAGATATCCGGCTTTCCTCCTGCCTCATAGGTCTTGACAGAAGCATCCAGCTCCCGGATAGGCTTGGATATCTTTCGGGACACAAGCTGGTTTCCCTCCAAGAGCATGACCAAAAGTACCAAAATGGTGGCAAATACATAGTAGCGAAAGTTCTTATAGTTTGCCACCTGTACGCTCTCCGGCACAACACCGATCATCTTCCAGCCTGTATAGGCTACGCTTCTAACGATCACGGTCTCATTCTGACCGTTAGAACGGATCTCATAGGTTCCGTCCTCATATTTTTCCGCTTCCAGGCTATTTTCTTCAAATAATCCGCGGTTTAATTCCGTTCCTCTTGGATGATAGATCATCTCTCCGTCCTGACTGATCAGATAATAGTAGATTCCGCCGGAGCAATCATTGATCTGTTTCATTACGTCCCTGATCACAGAATATTTCATGTCCAGCAAAAGGATACCGGTTTCCGGTATCTCTCCCTTGTTAACATCTACATACCTGCTCAGGGAAACTACCCATTGATACCGATAGGATCCATCCTCAAACAGTTCCTGGATATGCGGTGTGGAAAAGTGTATATTTTCAATGACATCTTCCGCATTTTTAAACCATTCCTGCGTCTGTACCCTTACATTTTTCTTTTCTGCTGCCACCGGCTCCGATGCGATCAGATTTCCTTTTTGATCATACAGCGCCACACTCTGAATCTTATCAGAGTTGGTCTCATAGAGCAGACTGAACTGCTCCGAGAATTCCCGGCTGGATATATCAAACTGCTGGACTACGTTATAGTTTGCCCCATTGAGGATCTGGCGGATATCCAGCAGGTCTGCATTTAACCGGTCCACGGTAGCCTCCACGGTAGCTTCCGTGTTGTCCACTGCTGTCTTTTCCAATGCCAGCTTGAATCGATGGTAAAGCAACAATCCCATGACAATGATCGTAACTAGCGAAATTGCCATAAGGACAGACAGAATGATCGACTGTATGTTAAATACGATATTTTTCCGGGAATCCAACCCTCTTTTCCTATATTTCATACATGTTCCTCTTCATCTATTCCCTTGTCTCTATATATTTCGTACCTTTTTTATGTCTTCACTCTTTCTGCTTTTCGCTTTGTTGTTTCCCGGAAGCTCTGTATTTGGAAGGAGAAACACCGAACTTCTTTTTGAATACATAACTGAAGTAGTTGGCATCCTGATATCCGACTTTTTCTGCGATCTTATAGCTTTTTTCATCGGTGTTCAGCACCAGCTCTTCTGCCCTGTCCATCCGATAATCGGTAAGATAGGAGACAAAGGACTGGCCAGTCTCCTTTTTAAAGCTGGAGGAAAAGTAGGAGTTTGATACACCAAGATCTGCACACACATCATCCAGCGAGAGATCCGGCTCCATATATCTGTCTTTTACGATGTTCTGTGCATCGGTGATGATACGCCTGGAGGTACTGTTTCTGGTGCTTCTCAGTTTTTCGCTGATGGCAGTAGACATATTGATAATCCAGTTTGTCATGGAGTTTTCATCGAACTGGGTGACTCTTTCATAAAGATTCTGTACATTGCCGGAGATTTCATTGAAGTCCATGGAATTATTGGCACAAAACTTGAAAAATCCGCTGACAATCTCCATGGTAGCCAGATTGTACTGGCTGATGGTGGCTGCATTCTTATGGAGCTTTTCTGTCTCTTTGATGGCTTCTTTCCGGATCTTCTCCTGATCCCCTATATGGATGGCACGAAACAGCTCCTGCATCCTTGTTTCTTCTAAGGGAACTGCCTTTTTTGACTCTTTGGGAACGATCTCTGCGATATTGATGGATCGTTTCGTTCCGTACAGGACGCGGTAGGATACCGCCTCTCTGGCTCCTTCGTAGGAAATACTGATATCGTGCAGATTGTTGCAGACGGTTCCGATCCCTGCGGTAACCGCCGCCCCCATAATTCTCCATGCCCAGCGGCAGAACCGGTCACACTTGTCCGTCAATTGAGCTATCTCATCTTCTGAATGAAGTTCCATAATCAGAATGGTATTACCCATATAGATGAATTCCTGGCAATTACAGTTCTCCATCAGCCGCTGTTTGATCTCCCGCTCCACGGACATGGATAACAATAAGGAATTCATGCCATCCGGCACATCATTTTCCGATGTGTGAAAAATGATGCAGCAAAACAAAGGTCCCTTCATATCCACCCGATAGTCCAAAAGGAATCGTTCATAATCCTCTTCTCTGACTCTCCCCTCGATCAGGGAAATAAAGAAATTGGACTGCAGCTTTGGTAATACCTCCTGGAAATAGTCTTCCAGTTTTTTTACATTTAACTTTTCTTCCCGTTCCCTGTCCAGTGTGGTTTTCAGCTTCATCAGGCTTTCTGACAGCTCGGTGGCACTGATGGGTTTCAGCATATATTCCTTGATCTCCAGATGGACGGCCTCTTTCGCATATTCAAATTCGTCAAAGCCGGTGCAAAGCATAATGTAAATATTGGGATAGTCCCGGTTCAGTTTTCTTGCCAGCTCCAGTCCATCCATGTAAGGCATTTTAATGTCCGTCAGTACCACATCCGGCTGAAGTTTTTCCACCAGCTCCAAAGCCTTCACGCCGTTGGTGGCACTTCCCACTACGTCAAATCCCAGATCATTCCAACGGATCTTTTTTTCATAACATCGATGACCTCTACTTCATCATCGACAAGAATCACTTTATATTGTTCCATCCGTATCCTCCTGTTTTGCGGAGTATATTATTATTCTTTCATTATAGCAGAAGATTGCTCTCTGCTGAATGAATAGTTACAAAAATTTTGTAACTATTCAGAGCCCCATCTCGATTCCGCTTACGCTGCATCTCGATGTTGCTTCTCGCCATATGAAATTCCAGAAAAATAGCTCATTCATATAAACATGATTCGCGATTTTTCTTCCATTTCGCATGGCTCTGAATAGTTACAAAATTTGCCAAAACAGAATAAAAGACCGCCCATGTCATCCAGCGGATGACCGGGCTGTCTTATATTCTGTCTGTTTCAATATATTTTATTATTTTTTCTGTACATATTTCAGACAGTCAAGTGTTACGGCTGCCAGGATGATGATACCTTCAAAGATGAACTGAAGGTTGGTATCAATACCCAGAATCGTCAGGGAGTATGTAAGGGAGGTAAAGATCAATACACCGGTTACTACTCCGGAGATCTTACCGATACCACCGGTAAAGGATACACCACCAACTACACAGGCTGCGATAGCATCCATATCCCATCCCTGTCCATAAGCTGCACTACCGGAACCAACCATACGGTTACATTCCAGCCAGGAACCAAATCCGTACAGGATACCTGCCAGAATAAATGCTCCCATAGTTACTTTAAATACAGAGATACCGGATACTGCTGCTGCTTCCGGGTTTCCACCTACAGCATACAGGTTTTTGCCAAATGTTGTTTTGTTCCAGATAAACCATACAATGATAACTGCTGCAACTGCCCACAGAATGATAGTCGGGAATTTGCCGATCTGCGGGATGAAGGTATTCGGGATCACTGAATCAATTGCACCGAAAGATACACCCTTAGTAGCATAAGTAACCAGACCGAAAATGATCAGCATGTTAGCCATTGTAGAGATAAACGGATGCATTTTGAATCTTGCCATGAAGAAACCGGCAATCATAGAAAATACAGTTGTAAAGATTACACACATCAACAGTGCGAACAGTGCTTTCGCTGTGGAAGGCATGGTAGAGAAATCAAATACCTGTCCGAATACGGCACCTGTATTGATTCCGTTATGCATGATAATGGTTGCCGTAACCATACCCATACCAACCATACGTCCTACGGAAAGGTCGGTACCTGTTAACAGGATCAGACCGGCAACACCAAGTGCAAGGAACATACGCGGCGATGCCTGCTGTAAGATATTCAGGATGTTGGTAACTGTCAGCAGCTGTGTATTTTTGACGATTGGTGTGATGATACACAGTCCGATAAAGATCAGGATGATTACGATATACAGACCATTTTTGTACAGGAACTGGGATAAATTGAAGGAATATCTGTAATTTTCCAGTTTCTGTTCTCTCTGCTGAAGGAATGTGAACTTGGAGGTTCTCAGCAGATCGATCAGATGGTATTTATGCATGAATGCATCATGTCTTCTGTCTTTGATTTCCTGAATTTTGGATTCGTGAGCCATCTGTGCGTCAAACAGTTTGTTTTTGAACACATATTTCTCAGCCTTGATATCTTCTGCATCTTTCAGAGAAGCAATCTTTTTCTGGTGCTCGCTCTTCAGATCTGCTTTGACTTTCTCATATCTGCTGTTTTCTTCTGCTTTTGCAGCTTTGCAGCTGTTGTTTACTACATCGTAGTAATCTTTCTTGTAGTGTTTCGCCAGATAGTCCTCAGCTTCTGCAACCAGCTTTTTGATTTCTTCTTTGTTGGCTGTTTCTACTTTTTTTGCACTTTCCAGCTCTTTTTTTACTGTTTTCAATGATCTTATCTCTCTGGATTTTGGATAAGTTCTTATTTTCTTTTGCGATAGCGATCTGGTTTTTCAGATCGTTCACTTTATCAGATCCGTCTACGCGTAATGCATCGATTTTTTTCTGGATCTTTTCCACATATTCATCGATCGGTTTCAAAAGTTTTGCTTCTTCTTCAGCCGAAATAATAACGCTGTTTTCTGCCATTTCCAATTTTCCTCCTGTTACAGATATTTAGCACTGAGTCTCAATAATTCTTCCTGGTTTGTTTCTTTTGTGTTTACGATTCCGGCAAGGCGTCCGTTAGACATAACACCAATTCGGTTGGTAATACCAAGAATTTCCGGCATCTCGGAAGAAACAACGATGATTGTTTTTCCCTGTTTCGCCATATTGATGATCAGTTCATAGATTTCATATTTTGCTCCGACGTCGATTCCTCGTGTCGGATCATCCATCATGAATACGCTTGGTGAACGCTCCAGCCATTTACCGAAGATGACTTTCTGCTGATTACCACCGGAAAGATTGGCGATCATATCATCCGGTCCCATACATTTTGTATGCATGATCTTGATTTCTTCAGCTGTTGCACGTACCATCTTATCATGTGATAATGCGATTCCGCTCTTATAATGATTCATATTCGCAATGGTAGTATTGAATGTAATATCGCCTTTCAGGAACAGGCCATTGGCTTTTCTTTCCTCTGTGATCAGAGCAAATCCGTGATCCATAGCATCCTTCGGAGATGAGAAGTTCAGCATCTTTCCGTCATATACGATATTTCCTTCTGCTCTTGTACGAATTCCGAAGATCGTCTCCAGAAGTTCTGTACGACCGGCACCAACCAGACCATAGAATCCGAAGATTTCTCCTTTTTTGATATCGAAAGAGATGTTCTGCAGTTTTGGTGCATATTTTGTTGATATATTCTGTACAGAGAGAATAGTTTCTCCCGGTGTATTGTCTACAGGTGGAAATCTGTTATCCAGAGAACGTCCAACCATGGCGGCGATCAGTTCATTCATATCTGTTTCTGCACTCGGCTTGGTCATAACCAGACTTCCGTCTCGCAGTACTGATATTTCATCACAGATTTCAAATATTTCATCCATTTTATGTGAAATGTAAATCAGAGAAATCCCCTGAGCCTTCAACTGACGCATCATCTTAAAGAGTTTTTCAACCTCCGGTGCAGTCAGAGATGAGTAGGCTCATCCAGTACGATGACTTTGGAATGATAGGAAATTGCTTTGGCAATCTCACACATCTGTCTCTGAGATACAGACATTTTCTTCATTGGCTGTGTCAGATCAACTGTGATTCCCAGCTTTCTGAACAGGTCTGATGTTTCTTTTTTCATTCTTCCTTCGTCGACAACCCCAACGGAATTCTTCGGGTATCTTCCAAGGAACATGTTGTCTACAACACTTCTTTCAAGACACTGGTTCAACTCCTGGTGTACCATTGCCACCCCGTTCTCCAGTGCATCCTTTGGTCCGGAGAAGTTTACTTCTTTTCCGTCCAGTACGATGGTTCCTTCATCTTTCTGATAGGTTCCAAAGAGGCATTTCATCATCGTCGATTTTCCGGCACCGTTTTCACCCATCAGTCCCATAATGGTTCCAGGTTTGACATTCATACTAATATGTTTCAAAACCTTATTTCTACCGAATGATTTGCTCATGCCGTTAATCGATAAGATATATTTGTTCTTATCTTCTTTCATAGCTGCGCTTCCTTTTCTTAGTAAAGAAGGGTATCATCGCTGACACCCCTCTGTAATTTCATCAATTTACGCTTTTATTCTGTCTCAAATTATTTGGAGAGAAGTGATGTATATGCTGCTGCATTGTCGGTCTTAACCATGTTAATTGCGAAAGCATCATACTCGCTTGGGTTTCCAAGACGGTTGGTGATATTGGACTCTGTCTGTCCGTCTCCACCGATGTAATCTACGTTCAGGTTCAGCAGATCATCATAGTTCTCCAGCAATGGCTGGTATGTAGAACTCAGGAAGTTATCCGATGCATTGTAGATATCCAGCCATACTTTTTTGGCTGGGCTCTTGCTTTCATCCAGCTGGTTAGCAACTTTGTCATAAACTTTTGTAGAATCTGTGAAATCGTTGTAGTTATCGGCTGTTACAGCAATATTTAATGCGTAGTAGATCTTTCTTCTTCGCTGTATCTGTAATCTTCACCCTCTGTCAGGCAGTTGCCGGCTTCATCTGCTGTACCGATACCGGTATCGATATCTACACCGTCCAGTGCGTTACGCAGAACTCTCAGTGTCAGGTAAGCCTGAACGTCTGCATGCTGAGAAATTGTTCCACCGTATCCTTCAGCGATTGCTGCTACAGCATCGCTGTTTGCATCGTAACCGAAGGAGGAACTTTGTTGTCTTTCGCCCATGCATTGAACATTGACATTCCCATACCATCGTTGTTGGAAACTACAACATCAATCTGATCACCGAAGGAAGCTGTCCATGTTCCGATCGCGTTACCGGCTGTTGCAGCATCCCATGTTGCACCTGCTGAGTTTTTCATTTCCTGAGAAGCCAGCTCACGGATGGTATATGTCTTTCCGTCTACATCCAGAGTTGCATCCTGCACAACTTTTGCTTTTCCATCTACGTTTGTTCCGGCTGGTGTAGAATCTACTCCGCCGTCTGCATCTACACCTGTTCCAAGTGCGGAACGAACACCACGTGTACGAGCGATAGAATCATTATGTCCGATGTCGCCGATTGCCAGAACGTATCCGATCACGCCGTCACCGTTTCTGTCAATAGTGTCTGCATTTTCTTTGATGTAATCCAGAACCATCTGTCCCTGCAGTTCAGCACCCTGGTTTGCATCGAAACCTACGTAATAAGTATTTCCGTTGAAGTTCAGAGCTTCTTTGTCCAGTTCGCCGGTAGCACTGCTGGATGGCTGACGGTTGAACCAGCACAGAGGTTTATCTTTGTTTTCTACAGTTCCGTCTGTTGATGCAGCAGAATCTGTTGCTTCTGTTGCTTCTGTTTTTTCTGTTGTTTTTGTAGAGTCTGCGGACTCTGATGTGGATCCGCCACAGCCAACCATAGATAATGCCATAGCTGCTGCCATAATTGCTGCTAATGCTTTTCTTTTCATTTTTATTCCTCCTGTTTTCCTGTTTGGTGATTTTGCCGGATTCGCTTCGTTCCCGGCTGATGAATTCATTATAATCACAAGAGTCTTGAAAAAAAAATAGAATTTTTTTTGATAAGTTATTGAAATTTTTAGTTATTTCATAAATATGACTCTATAGAATTACAGATAGCGCGGAGAAATTATCCCGAAACAGGAATCCCTGGTTTCACAAAATATTTTAAAATGATAGATAAACGGGCTGAATAGCAGGAAATGCCATTCAGCCCATTTTAATTGTACTCTTCCTTTTATATAATGATTCCAGTGTTCCCCTGATCACTCGAAATCTCTGGTAATATTCGTAAGCCATTTTCCTCTGATATAATGAACGAATACCACCGGCATTTTCTCGAATTCATCCAGGGTCATTACAAAGTATACCCAGATCGGCGGCAGCTTGAATACATATGCTGCCAGGTAGGTAAGGGGAACTGCAACAAGCCACATAAATATCGTATCCGTGATCATTCCAAATCTGGTATCACCGCCACCTCTGAAGCAGCCGCATATCAGGCAGGTATTGATGCTTTCCCCCATAAGACGCCAGGTTGTCATAATGATAAAGACACCAAGATAATAGATGGCGGTCTCTGTCAGTTTGTCACGATAGAAATTCAGTATCACTGGGCGAATCGCCAGAATAACACCACATCCGATCAGGCTGACAACAATTGTGATCCTGAGCATGCGTTTTCCGTATTCTCTGGCTGTGTCAACACCGTTTTTGCCCAGCTCCTGACTGACAATGATCGTAGTTGCATTGGAGAAGCCACGACAGGCGATGGCACCAATATTTACCACCATAACAGCAACTGCATTTGCCGCAACCATATCATCGCCGATATGACCAAGGATCGATGCAAATGCTGAAGTGGCCAGGCTCCAGACAACATCATTAATCACAGCCGGCGTTGCGATCTTCATAAAATCCTGGAACAGAACACCTGCTTTGGCAAAGAAATATTTTATCCGGAATCTGACATCGGAACTATGTAACGAGTAAACGAGACAGATCACTACCTCTACGATTCTGGCAATCACCGTACCAAGAGCAACTCCGGTAACACCAAGCTTCGGAAGTCCAAACAAACCAAAGATAAAAGTGGCATTACAGATTACATTGACGCAAAGAGAAACTACATACGTAACAGAAGGCAGCATGATCTTCCCGATGCTTCGAAGGGCACTCATAAAAACCTGAGAGAATCCCATAAATACAAACGAAAAGGAAATCACCCTCAGATATTCACCACCGGAAGCAATCGTCTCCGGACTGTTGGTAAAAATCTTCATAATAGTAGTCGGTATGGCAAAGGAGACAGCAAAGAATACAGCAGAAACAATCAGCGAGATTCGTTCCGCCAGACCAAGTATCTTTTCTACTGTCTTTTTATCACCTTTTCCCCAGTACTGGGCACATAAAACCGAAGTACCCGCTGCCATACCGTAGTATAAGCAGAAAAGGATAAAAGTAAACTGATTGGCAAGGGAGGATGCCGACATAGCCGTCTGACTCACATATCCAAGCATCACTGTATCTGCCATATTTACCAGTGTTCCGATCAGATTCTGGATCATAATCGGAAAGGCTAATCTTGATGCGTATTTTAAGAATTCTTTTTTATTTAGCATACGAACATTCTTCCTCAATTCTGAAAATTATAGTACCTGTGATGAAACTATCTGTTTTATCTTTTTTTCTCGAATCCATATACCCATTTTCCACGCAGAAACAGATACAGGAAAATCACCGAGCTGATGCTCCAGGTCAGCGGGTATGCCCAGAAGATCACACGAATATCCGGAATGTAATGCACAGCAACGGTAATATAGCTGACACGGAACAGACACCAGACACAGAGCATGACGATCATAGGAACTGCTGCATGACCGGAGCCGCGAAGGACTGCTGCGATACAGTGAGAAAACGCCAGCAAAAAATAGAACAGCGCAATCGTCCGCGCCTGCATCACACCATAATGTACCACCTCCGGATCTCCATTAAATGCCGCGATCAGCGTCGGAGCCGCCACATAGATCAGAACACCGATCAGTTCCGCGATCACTATGGAGCACAGGATGCCAAACCGCGCACCTTTTTTCGCACGGTCGTACTGCTTCGCACCAAGATTCTGGCTGACAAAGGTTGTCAGCGCCATCGTAAAGCATGTAACCGGCAAAAATGCAAAGCCCTCTATCTTTGAATAAGAACCGCAGCCTGCCATCGCCATTTTTCCAAAAGCATTGATATTGGTCTGTACGAAAACATTGGCGATAGAGATTACGGAGTTCTGAAAACCGGACGGCACACCATTCTGAATGATCTGTTTCATCATGAGCCCGTCAAAACCGATCTTGCTGATCTGTAACCGATATTCTTCTTTTGTCCGCATCAGGTGAATCATACAGAAAATCGCACTGGCAAACTGGGAAATCGCCGTTGCCAGCGCCGCTGCCCCGACTCCCATGCCGAGACCTGCAATAAAGAAAATATCCAGCACCACATTGATACACGAGGACACGATCAGATAGATCAGCGGATGCCGGCTGTCACCGACCGACTGTAAGATGCCGACGAAAATATTGTACATGACAAATCCAAGGGAACCCGCAAAATAAATACGGAAATATTCGATCGACTGTGGAAGCACCTCCGACGGTGTTCCCATCAACACCAGAATCTTTGGCGCCAGAAACATCCCGATCGCCGTCAATGCAAGACCTGCCGCCAGCCCAAACGCTACTGTCGTGTGGATCGCTTTCTGTAAATATTCCTTATTTTTCGCCCCATAATACCTCGCGATAACAACTCCTGCACCCAGCGCGATTCCGTTTATGAACCGACCATCAGAAAGATCAGATTTCCCGAGGAACTGACCGCCGCCAGGGCATTACTGCCGAGAAAATTGCCAACGATCAGAGAGTCTGCCGTATTATACAACTGTTGAAACAGATTTCCTATAAACAGCGGAATCGCAAAAAATATGATTTTCCTGGAGATGCTTCCTTCCGTCATTCGTGTTTTGCTCTCTGCATTCAAAAAATCCCCCCACTTTCCTTTGTTTTTTATTTAATGTCCGCAGATTCTATGCTACCTGTTTTTCTCTCATTTTCTCATTATTTTCCATAGTCCCAGGTAGCCTGACAAAAGCCATTGTAACACGATTTTATATAACTTGCCATGTCATTTGGCAAAACTGCTCCGGATACTCATTTTCAAAGATTCCATCTGTTACAAAAGTATATTTATGGTTAATGTTTTTTCGTTTTTGCCAATTCCTATCTCAAAACTCTTTCTTTCTCATCACTCTCATACTATACCTATACGAAGCATACCATACAAGCAGACTTAACACAATAAGTGCAATCGCAATTTCAAGATCTCCTGTTCCTCCTATCACATTCAGAATGCTTTCTTTGAACTCCAGGTTAGTTTTCAGAATAGAACCAATTGTATAACAAATTGCAAAAATAATTAAAATTGCGATTGGCAGCACGATTCGTCCCTTCTCTCCTTCAAACCTTAGTCGGATCGCAATCATAATTCCCGCAACTGCCTGAACCACAAAAAATACGATCAGCTCCATTGCCATCATTTCCAAATTTAACACTTCTTCAGGATTTATAAGCGTGGCTATTCCTGCACAGATTACCCCCATACACCATCCACATACTGTCATAATAAAAGATAAAATATATTTTTCTCTGACATATATTTTTCTATTTACGGGTAAAGAAAACAAATATGTGTATCCATGACCATTTTCATCGTAACTGATCGTATTACCTGAATATACTGCCATAACAGATGGAATATACACTGCAATGAAGTCAGCTCCCATTTTTCCCGTGAGTATAAAAAATATTGCTACAACTGCTAATACCAGAAAAAGATTGCCACCTTGCCGAAGAAACAACCGAAAATCCTTTTCCAAAAGCCCTCTGATTCCTTTCATCATCTCTCGCCTCCTGTTAACATAAGAATCACCTGATCGAGTGATCCGCTCTCCACTACGATTTCCGGATAATTTTCTATATAATACTGCTTCTCGTTCGTAAGACAGGCAATTCCGAAAACCTCTTTTTTCTCTTTCAAAAGATACCTTTTATCCATTGCCCGATACTGTTCCTCACTGACTTTCAACACTGCATATTTTTCAAGAATCGTATCCATCTCTTCGTGGAGCACAATCTTTCCTTTGTGGATCACATAAATATCATCACAGAGATGTTCCAGATCCGAAGAAATATGTGAGCTGATCAGGATACTTCTCTCCGGCTTCTCTTCCATATACTCTCTTAAAATATCCAGCATCCCTTCCCTCGCTCCGACATCAAGCCCTGCTGTCGGCTCGTCCAGCATCAGGAATTCTGCCTGATGTGTCAATGCAATGATCAGATTCAGCTTTGCCTTCATTCCTGTTGAATACTCTTTTATAAATTTATTCAACGGAATCTGATATTCTTCACACATCTGATGGAATTTTTCTGCTTCAAACTTTGGATACAATCTGGCAAGGACTGCTTCAACATCTTTTCCTTTCAAATATCCGGTGAATCCGGCTTCTGCCAGGACGACTCCCAGCTCCTCTTTCTCTTTTTCACTTAACTCTTCCTGTGTTTTTCCCAGAACCTTTATCTCGCCGGCATCATATGAAATGAGTCCGAGCACCGCCTTAAACAGAGTGCTTTTGCCGGCCCCGTTCTCTCCAACCAGACCGGTAATTCTTCCTTTTTCTACATTTAACGAACAGTCTAACTGAAATTCTCCGTAGCTTTTCTTTACTCCTTTGATTTCTAACATACTTATTCATCCTCCATGATGAGTTCAAACAATGAACGGATCTCTTCCTCTTTCATTCCGCAGCGCCTTCCCTTCTGAATCGCCGCTTCCAGATCCGCCTCAACTTCTTTCCTGCGCTCTTCTTCCATCAGCTGTATGTTCGAAGCCGCTACATACGTTCCTTTTCCATGAACTGTGACAGTCATTCCCTCTGCTTCCAGATTGTCATATGCTTTCTTCACAGTAAGTGCACTGATCTTCAGTTCCTTTGCCATCGTTCTCACAGATGGCAATATATCATTTTCTTTTAATTGTCCGGAGATAATCTGCGCCTTGATCTGCTCCATGATCTGTTCATAAATTGGTACCATCGATGTGTTATTGATTATAATCTTCATATATTCCCTCCTGTTGTAAACAGTATATAACAGTATAGTACTGTTGTCAACTGTTGTATAAAGGCTACTATTCACTGATATATCCCACAAGGTGTTTTTGGTGAGCGAAGGTCACAGAAAAACCGAGACATACCGCGCGAAGCGTGTTACTGAATAGTTACATAAGATTTTGAACGATAACTATCACAAAACAAAGGAGGAACTATTACATGACACAAGAAGAATTTTATGTTGTATTTGAACTTCAGGATCTTATGTAACTCTTCGCATCAACACCCGGTGTTCTGATTGAACTCTTTACCGTACCGGTACTCTCAGAACCCAGGGAGTATGAGGCAGCGGAGTATTGGATGTATGAGTTGGGGGCTGAAACTGGATTAATTAATTATCGTTATATCAAAAGGAGGCAACGGGTTTTCCGCTGCCTCTCTTTAATTGTTGTGATCATCGAAACTATCATCAAAGATTTCGAGAAACCAAAAATGGCCATTCTTCATGATGGATATACAGCAATAGTCCCTTATATTTTCGGAAATCGGAAATAAAGTCCAATGCTGTAAAGCTCTGCCCCTTCCTGATTGCGGACAAATTTCTTTGCTAATTTCTTTGTTTTCTCTACATCTTTACGTGCATATCCCATACACTACACCTCCCTTTTTGCATGAAAAAAGCAGCTAACCTATTTTTCATAGACTAACTGCTCGTGTTTTTGTTCCATATTCAGTTTTATTCTACAAATCCGACAGTGAAATTCGGTCGTATGCGCTATTTTTCTTATCTTCCAGTCCGATAATTATAATATCTTTCTGGTCTGGTCCATAAACCCAGTACATTCTCATTGCGCCACTGGTTTTGTTTTCCAGATAAGACTGCCACACTTTCATTCCATAAACGTCTGGACAATAGCTCTATTTCATGGGTTTGAAGACTTGGATACCCTGGATCTGCAGATAGCAGCTTTAAAGCCTTTCCCCATTTTTTATACAACTGTTCTTCCTTCTTTTTTATATTCCCAGAACGATATTTCTCCTGCAGATCTAACCAAAGTTCCTGCATTTCAGGAATTCCCATTCGTATATTAAAGTTCATTCTTTGTTCCTTTTAAAAATCTGACAGGTCAATAGCCAGAGAAACATCTCCTCTTTTAAAGTTACTTACTGCGCGATCCATATCTGCCAGGGTTCTGGCTGAAATGCTCTCTGGCACTGCCAGTTCCCGAGGTTCCAAAATAATGCAGCCATTTCCATATTCTTTTACATTATAATACTGATAAGCAGCTCCTCTGAGGGTAATCCTTTTTTTATTGTCCAGATGAGCAACATAATCTTTCATTGCTTCCATTATCAACACCTCCTACGCAAGTATTTGTGTGGGAAATCCCACCTTGTGCTATTATAATATGCCTTTCGATATTTTCTGTCAATCCAAATTTACTTATTCCTAATTCTTTTTCTACATCTTTACGTACACATCCCATGCACGGCATCTCCTTTTGGCTCCTGCTGTATACATCACTCTATATTTCATATACCAAATTCCCGTTTCATTTCTGCTTCAACTTCATCTGCTGAATACACTCTGCCAGCTTTAATATCTTCCATACCTTTTTCTATTTCTGCATCGAACTGTTTCTTTTTAAGAGAACCATACGCAACGGGTTCTTCATAAGCCGGAAGTTTCATTTCAAAAGGAATTCCTCTCTGGAGTACAATCTGTCTCAGAAACATTCCTACCGCATTGGACATTGGAATGCCAAGTCGATCAAGCACCTGTTCTGCCTGTTCTTTCACTTCAGCTCAACACGTGCAAATACATTTGCTGTTCTTGCCATAGATATAGCCTCC
>ENA-OQAZ01000208-OQAZ01000208.1-human-gut-metagenome-genome-assembly--contig:-NODE-208-length-33044-cov-2.348422_pt1 | contig 33044 bp, 49 predicted proteins | sample MGYA00242737_ERZ504531 | MGnify/ENA primary metagenome ERZ504531 (study PRJEB26092, sample SAMD00036244) | human gut metagenome | host: Homo sapiens | study: EMG produced TPA metagenomics assembly of... | reverse complement strand
CTTCGAATTCGAGGCGGCTGCAAAAATCGACATGCTCACGCGCGATGCGATGCGACTTGAAAACGAGAAGAGGGCCGTCGAGCGTAAGCTCGAAATGACGGAGCTCGAGCAGCTAAACGCCAATGCGTTGAACGGCATCCGCAAGGCGCTTACGGTAGTGCCTGAAAACCTTACACAGCTGCTTGATTTGGCGAAGGTGCTCTATTCGGACAGAATCGTGATTCTTCCCGATGCCTACAGGAGCGCCAAGAAATTTGACGGCATTTTGACGGAAGAGTGGGAAATCTTGGTTGCCGTCGCGACGACGCTCTGGGATCTATGCTTTAAGGAGACGGTGAACGACAGGCTTGGTTCTGAGTTCAAGAAACGGACCGGATATGAGCTGGCTCGCGGAGAGTCTGGAACGACTTGCGCGATGCCCAACTTGATGAAGCTCCGCAAGCGGATGTACAAAGGCAATGAGATCGATATCTCGCCGCATGTCAAGGGAAGGAACATCAAGGCCGCCTTCCGGCTCCACTTCTATATCGACAGGGATGAGGAGAAGATCGTGATCGGCCACGCGGGGGAGCACATGGATACCGCAGGGACTCCACGTCGATAACCCCCCCCCTTTCACAAGAAGGTGCAATCTGTTAATTGTCCAGATTGTACCTTCTTTTATGTTTCTGCGTAGCATTATGGTATACTAGTACCATGGTTACATGAGCACGAAGGGGATTGAGATGCCGAACGAACTGGAACTGTATCCACATAACGAAAAGGCGTATCGCAAACTACTGGATATGCTGTCTGAGACCAGGCGTGCGTGCATCATTCATCCTACCGGGACAGGCAAGGCGTTTATAGTATACCGTTATGCCTTCGATCATCCGAAGGAGCGAATCCTCTGGATGTCGCCCTCGACTTATATCGAGCAGGAGCAGGAAGCTTCCATCAGGCGCGAGCTGCCGAAGCATGAATTCAAGAACATCGAGCGCATGACGTATCAGACCGCCATGCATCGAGCGCAAAAGGGAAATCTTGATATCCATGCCGATACGGTTATTTTCGATGAGTTCCATCATACGGGGGCACCGCAGTGGTCCCGTGGTGTTGAAGGGGTTATCGAATGCAATCCCGACGCCAATCTGATCGGATTGAGCGCGACTTCGATTCGATACAGCGATAGCGGTCGAGATATGTCCGATGAACTTTTTGATGGTCATATCGCCTCATATATGTCGTTGACGGATTGCTGGGTTCTCGGCATCCTGCCTGTCCCGACGTATGTAACCGCCGGGTACAGCATCAACGGATACATTGAAGACCTCAGTGAGCGCATCGCAAAGGAAGAGAGTGCGGGCAGGCGGGCAGAGTTGCTGGCTGATTTTAACGAGCTGAGAGATTGCGCGAGCAGGGCAGCGAACCTTCCGGCCATTTTTCAAAAGTACTTTGAGGGAATAGAGAAAGTGATTGTTTTTTGCCCGAATGTCTTCGAGCTGAATGAAATCGAGAAGATGTGCCCGCGGTGGTTTTCCCGAGTAAACGGTAACGTTCATACCTATGTTGTCCATAGCTCGAATCCTTCGGGACGAGTGAATACGATGGGTTCAAAGAGGACGATGATGAGACCGCAATCAAGCTTTTGCTTTGCGTCAACCAGCTTAACGAGGGGGTTCACATCAAGGGCGTGGATGCCGTCATTATGGTACGTCGTACCTCGTCGCCGACGATTTCTATCAGCAGCTTGGGCGTGCATTGACCGCCGCAGGCAACTTCGAACCGTTGGTTATCGATCTGGTCGATAATTTCGAGATGATCGGGATTGAGCAGATCGTAAGCATGATGTCGGAAAGCTACGCCCGGCTATCTGGAGAAAATGATCCGGAAGAACTCATTCCGCCTTCCGCTTTCAAGGTCATCGATCATGAGAAGGACGCAAGGAATCTGGCTAAAAACCTTGAACGGCGATTGGCGCTAAGATCTGAGAAACTGACAATCGATGAGAAGATAGCGCTGTGGAAGGGGCTTTAGCAGATGACTGACAGGAAAAAGGACCAGCTCAAACAGAAAAAGACTCTGGAGTACGAGCTTCGCCGTCTTTATCGTGCGGGGGAGCTGACCGACCAACAGATTGCCGAGTTGAAGGAAGCCGAGTTTCCATTCGATACTCCTGTTCGCAGAACGGCAAAATCGGTTGTTCGAATCGACGATGGCAAGAAGTGGCCGAGCTGTAGTGCAGCGGAAAAAGAGCTTGGGATCACCCAGGGCTGGATGTCGGATGTGTGCAATATGGCCCAGAACGGCAAATGGGTCGCGATCAAAAATCAGTTCTATTGTTTTGAGTCGATGTATTCGCCGGATATGGATCTGACAGAGATTCGAGGGCTTGCCGGATGGATCGTCATATTGGAAACGGGGGAGATGTTCCCGACTACGGGTGCAGCGGCAAAGGCTGCCGGGACAAGCAGGTCGGTGGTTCTAGACCATGTGAAAAACAAGGTCAAGCCTCAGAATAAGAGATTTTCATATGTGAGGGATTGGGATGGGAAAGTAGGAAGACTTGTAGATCTGAATGTGCAGATGATTTGTCTTGAGACGGACACCATCTATCACAGTTATGACGAGATCTGTGCCGCATTATGGTCCGATGGATATGGCTGGGAAACACGAAAAGAGATTGTTCAGAAGGTCGGAGACGCCATACGGAATGGATGCCCTGCCTTTGATATGCATTGGGCAAACGGTGAGAACCTTGAAGAGAGAAAAGAAGCCTACATAGAGGAGAAAAGGCTGTGCGCTCGTCCGGTTATCGAGTTGACAACGATGCGCGAGTACGCAGATGTGCACGACGCGCTGAAATTCGGCTCACGTTATGTCGACTGGAAGAAGATCGTTGCAATCTGTGATGCGAAGGGCGAGCCGACCATCAAGACGACTTGCTGGAGGGGTGAACGATGGTTTTGGAAGGATGATTGGAATAAAAATATCAAACTGAAGTCTGGCGAGCGTATTAAGGACATGCAGCCGGTGATTTGCTATGAGCGTGGAAGGTGCGATTATTCGGTTCTTGATCTAACGAATTATCACGGGTTTGACCATAAGTCTTTGCTGAATTCAGGCAAGAAGGGAATCGTTTTTGACGGTCTGACTTGGAGGCTTTTGCGATACGACGTGGATTTCAAGAAAAGGCTAAAGGAAACGCCTTTAATCTGTCGAGAGACCGGGAAGACATTCGATACATTATCCGATTTGCAGGATTGGCTGGAGAGGGAGCATGAATGTTGTATGTACGATCTTCAGCGTGCGATCGAGGGCGGTTGGGAGTACAAGGGTTTTCACTTCGAATACATGGTTCCACCTTCCGTATCAGGAGAACGTTAATTGTGTTTTGTCTCAACATTAAGTCTCAACATACACCTGCTCGGTATTTCTCTTTCTGTATCCTATTGACGGTCTTGCTGGTGACTTTGAGCATTCGCTCCCTACAAGGAGAATTGTTCATAACCGATGCGCAGTATATGGTTGCCGCCGGCCGTTGGATTATAGCCAACGGTCATCTGCCGACAACCGATCCGTTATCGATCCATTCGGAATTGACCTATATCTGCCAGCAATATCCTATCTGCATATTAGTTGCAGTTCTCTACGACACTTTTGGAGAGATGTCGGTTCGGCTGTTTTTTGCACTGTTGGACATGGTGGCGGTTCTCTTCATTTGGTACCAAACTTTTCCAAAATCTGGAAACCGCATTCTTCACTGTGCTGTTTCATGCGTATTCGGAGCGGTAATCGTTTATAGCCTTCGGTCGACACCGCGTGCGCTCGATATCCTGTGCCTGGCTGTTTCCTGGGAGTTGATGGAGAATACATTGAAAGCCGCGATATTAGATTTCTGTTTGGTTTTCATTCCTAGGGATTTTTATAGCCAATCTGCACGGTGCGCTTTGGCCCTGCGCAATCATGTTGCCGCTTGCCGCTTTATTAGATAGTAAGCTGGATTCGAATGCGCGGGCCGCATTGGCTGTGACGATCTTACTTACGATCGCTTCCGCAATGTTGAATCCATACGGATTAGACGTGCTGTCGCTTCCGTTTAAGACAATAGGCACGTCGGATGTCGCCACGGTTGCCGTGCCGGAACTGAAACCGATGTTCTCCATCGTTCCGGTTGAGGCAGTGATACTCATTGTTATCTCGGTCATGCCGGTGATCTTCCATGCCAAGTGTTGGGATTTAAAAAGACGGTATTTTCGTTCGAGACGATGATGATCTCAGGACTGCTCTTTCTATCCCTGATGACATGGCGAAACGAACTTTTGCTGCTTGGCATATTGATGATCGTCTACAGCACGTGGTGCTGGAAGCTTGAGCCAAAATGCAAGGTGAGCTCGAAGATGTTAAGCAGGATAGTCTTATTTTCAATCTCTGTGGTTGCACTTGAGTTTGGAGCGGTTCTGTTTTATAGCACGCTGTCTGCGACCGATCAAAAGTCCATCTCGCTTGAAAGGGCGTTTCAGGCAATGAGAGAGGATGGCGCCGTATCGGGGACGGCAGTCTTGACGGACATCGACCCAGGATGCCGAGCGGAGCTAAACGGTTCAAGCCGTATCTTGATACCAGAATTGAGGTGTTCAATGGGCAGAACGGCAGAAGAATGTGCTTGCCGAGGCAGGAAAGGCGCTTTCTTCTGGAAGCCTATCGGCTATTTGCGATGACTATGGAATGGATTACGCTGTACTGAATTACGGCATCAATGATGTCGGTATTCAAGATTTGAAGGAATCGGGATTCAAGCCAGTCTATAGCGACAATCTGACTGTCTGTTTAAAAAGAAGCACTGTCTAGGAAATCTATCAGCGACCACGGGGAGCGGATCATAGGTGCCGTAGGGCACCGCATGAAAAGCGCATCGCCATACGTCCTGCAAGTCGACTCGCCGTCGACTCGCAGGACGACTTGATAGCGCTTCGTAGATTACATGATGCAATATGTTAGTATTATGGTATAATATAAAAAGGGAGAATTCCCTAAATATCGAATTGAAAAGAAGAGGCAGGACTTTATGAATTCAGATAGACAATACGAGCGCACTATGGAATTGTGGCGCAGTTACAGTATCGCTACGTCGCTTGAGTTGGCAGCGCACCTGGAAAATTTTGCAATATTATTCTCTTACAACTCAGGGAAAATCGAGAATAGAGAAATCACTTACCATGATACGCACGAGATTTTTAAGAATGGCCGTGTATGCGGTTACACAGGAGACCTGCGGACGCTTTACGAGATTAAAAATCTGAAAGACGCAAGTGAGCTGATGTACCGATGGTTCGACGAGCGTAAACCTATCTCGCTCGATTCCATTCGGGAGATGCAGTTTGAACTGACGAAAGGCACTTACAACGAGCGGCGTTGGGAACTTGGGGAAAGACCGGGGGAATTCAAGAAAAACGATTTATGGGGAGTCGGCATGCATGATGTTGCCGCTCCTGTAGATGAGATCGATGACGACCTTCAGCAGGACCTTGATGAGGTTTCCGAGTTTGGAGATGAAATCCTCTGGTGGCAGCTGCGTTTTGGCACGCGAGGTTTGAGGGCGTTCATGCTTTTGCAGATGGGAACGGCAGGACTGGCAGGGCGATGATGAATTACTATCTGCTGTTGCACAACCATCCGCCGATCGTAATCTTTGATGAAGACCGGAAAGATTATTATGCGGCGCTGGACGGTTTCGACATGACGGGTGACCTGAAACCGCTGATCGGTTTTTTACGTCGGGAGACATGTAAGACATGGGAGAGTGCAGTACAGAGAGAAGATCGGTCCCATCAGATGTCGCTCGAAAAGAAGAGAGATACTGTGAGTAGAAGAGTCAGTCTAGATGAGATAAATAATAACTTTAATGCTCGGTAGGCGCAGTAAATTGAGAAGAAAGGCGGATAGGCAATTCCGCTATCGGTGGAAAATTAAATAGCAGAATGACGACGCATTACGCCAACTGAAAATAGGTGGAAGGAGTATAAACAGCTCTTTCTGCCTATTTTTCTTTAAAAAAAAATCGTCATTTTCACGCGTAATACTGAAGTGTTGTGGTATCTTAGTATCAGTCAATAACCAAGAGGAGAAAGGACCTCGAACATGTCTATCAACCGCGTCAACATTTCCGGTCATCTTACGCGCGATCCGGAGCTTCGTATGACTCCGAAGGGGACGCAGGTTCTCTCTTTCGGTATTGCCGTCAACGATCGCCACTCAATCGCGAGACCAACCAGTGGGAGGACTATCCGAATTTCGTCGAGTGCACCATGTTCAGCACGCGTGCCGAGGCCGTGGGCCGTATCGTTCGAAAGGGTATGAAGGTCAGCATTGACGGCAAGCTTCGCTTTAACCAGTGGGAGACGAAGGACGGTCAGAAGCGTTCTCGCCTTACCGTCGTCGTAGATACAATCGACTTCATGAGCCAGGGTAACCAGTCTCAGAATGCTTCCGCTAACAGGCCGGCGGCACAGACTCAGCAGACGCCTGTTGTTCCGGATGTTCCCGCAGTGATGGACGTCTACGATGAGGATATCCCATTCTAATCCTTTGCATTGCGCGTAAATAACGCGTAATAGATAAAGGAGAGAGGGTGGCGAAAGGAAAAACTTGCAACCGACGCAAGAACAAAAAGGAAAGCGCCGCCACCCTCTCATCACATCGATTATACCAACTTCAAGTTAATTAGACAGGTTTATTGCTGAATGATTGGGCAATAGGATTGTATCGTATTGTGGAAGGAGGGATCAACCTGTGAACCAGCTGAAAGAAGATCTGATTTGGATCGCTCTAGGTATTCCGGGAATGGTGTTGATTGACCTTGTGCTACATAGTCTCGTTCATTTCGAAACGGGCGTTCTTGTTATCACCTCGATGATTCTCGAAACGCTTTTAATGTTATTTTGTGCAGCTTTGTGCAAGGCGGCACATGATGGCGAGTTACTTTCAGAGATGAAAAAGGCTGCAACGAAATCAAATTTTGATCTTGATGAGAAAGGAAAGTTGGGAGAGGAAAATGAAGACGATTGCGATTTGTAATCACAAGGGAGGTGTCGGCAAGACCGCACTGTCCATGGCGATTGCAGAGGGGCTGCATCGTAAGGGCAAGCGCACACTGCTCGTTGATCTTGATCAGCAGATGAACGCAACGCAACAGGCAAAAATTGATACGACGGATGAAGTGACGGTTTACGATCTTCTCACTTCGTTCGATTACACGGCGAAAGACGGAATCAAACATTTCGACGGTGGCGATATTATTCCCGGCGATGTCCTTGTTTCGAATGCCGAAAGCGATATGGCGAAACTGGATACGCGCCTTACGATGCTTGCCGATGCAATGGAGGGTATCGATGATGACTATGATTACGCAATCATTGATTGCCCGCCGTCACTTGGATTGGTGACGCGCAATGCGATGGTTGCTGCAGATGAGCTGATCGTTCCGGTAATCCCGAACCGTTCATCCCTAAAAGGATTTACCAATATCCAGAAATGCGTCAACTCGGTTCGCCGCAACAAGCGTCTGAATCCGAATCTCCGCATTGCCGGTATTGTCGTCAACATGTTTGATGGTCGCACGAGTCTTTCGCGCGGTGTGGTTAATGAGCTTCCATCGATCGCACGTGCCGCTAACACAAAGATGTTCCACACGATTATTCGAAAGTGCGAGGCTGTAAATAAAGCGCAGTCTGCTAACGTTTCGATTTTCGATTACGATCCGAACTGCAACGCGGTTGCGGACTTTACTGACTTTGTAAATGAGTATCTTGAAGGAGAGGATTACTAGAATGGCTAAGAGCAAGAAAACTTCCGACGCATTCGACATGGCTGATGATATCCGCAAGGAGGTTGCCGCCGAGTCTGTTGCCGATGCGTGCAGCACCTCTGTGCCGGCGATCTACTCTCTCGCAAAGGGAGATAACCCTCGTCGTGCGAAATACGACAAGAATGCAGACGTGATCGGCTACAACCTTCGCCTGCCTGCGAATATTCATCGTCTCTTGAAGCGTCACTGCATGGAGACGAACGAAAGTATGAATAACGTTGTGCTGGTTGCTCTTTATAGGGACATGAAGAATTGGGAGGATCTTGCTCCTTGCCCGCATTGCGGCGCTATTCTTCCTGTCGGTGCGCAGTTCTGCCCGGATTGCGGCAAGGAGATTTAGAAGTCGGGTAGGAAGAAGATGTCCTGACGATTCTGTTGAAAAAAGAGGGGAGTGGATGAAGGGTGCAAAAGCTAAGCGCCTACAATTTGGCACAAAATAATAACTGTGGATTGATTACTTGTTCCATTTGCGGTAGGTCGTATCGGATAACGGAATTCGGAACCGATGCGGATTGTCAGAGTAATAGTCCATCTGCATCGAATCCGAATTTCTGCCCGTATTGCGCATCGCCGTTTGAACGTCCTTTGACGCGAGTTAGAAATCAAGAGATTGAGGACTACATTCTGGATACGATTCGCATCGGAATGAAGTCTGATACAGTGCTTGATCCAGAAACTGTTATCGATTTCCTTTGCAACATAAGCGATGGCGGGTTCGAGCTTTATGATCCAAAGTTTGAAATTTATTTCAACAGCGGAATAACTTATGGTGCGGACAATCTTGAATTGCTTCATGTCACAAAACATGAAATCGATCTGACCGTGCAGCGCGGAGGCGTTATTTTTCAAGATGTTTTGAAAGACTGGTCGATTGAACCGGACGCAACGATCCATGTCTGGCGTTTTCCTGAATCAGAAAGTGATGTAATGACTTCCGAATTCAGTCTATTTATGTTGGGGCTTCTTGCAAAAATTAAAGCAGGAACTATTTGGAAGAGTTCTTTATTTATTTTGAGCAGTCTCAGTGATCATCAGGTTTAATTTTCGCAAGCGCTTGCGAAATCCAATAACAGAAAGGATGAACTAATGGAGGAAAACGAGAAGAGGCGCAATGTCGAGCTTGCGTATCTTTCGCTTATGCTTTCAGGAAAGAAGGTCAGCGAGTGCGAGCTTGCATCCGAGGTTTTGAAGATTTCTCGCGCCAAAGGCGAGAAATCCCTTGCGATGCTCGTGCAGTCTTCTATTAAGATTACCGTCAAAGTGCTTAGCGTCGTACTTGAAGAGTCTTCAAAGCGCTATGTCATCACGTTCCGTCAACTTGGCGAAGATTCGGATGAGACGATTCGAAGCGAGCGTACTGACGGTCGACGTGGTAAGGATGTTATGCAGCTCTGGGGACGTGATCTGAAGAATCATATTTGCATTCTCTTCAAGCACAACGAGGAATCAAAGGATCCGAGCAAGAGCGGCGGATTTCGAGTTGCGCCGTATGTAATCGATCTTGGTTTGCAAAAGAATTAAAAACAGTTTGAAAGAAGGAGATATCATGGCACTTCCGAATGTCACACCTGAGCAGCGTGCAAAGGCGCTTGAGAAGGCAGAGCAGGTGCGCAAAGCGCGTAAAGAGCTTAAGGAGAACATTAAGTCCGGCAAAACTGATCCGGCTTCTATTCTTAAGACTCGTAAGGACGATCCGCTCGTCAGTAAAATGAAGGTTAAGGAATTCCTTCAGGCCATTCCCGGCATTGGTGGTGCGAAGGCGGATAAGATTATGCACGACGTGGACATCCCAGGCAATCGTCGTCTTGGCGGACTTGGTATTCGTCAGGCGGAAGCTTTGCTTGAATATCTTAGTTAGGGTATGCCGTTAGATTTAAAATTGATGCCTGGGTCCAAGTGCATCGGACATCAAAACTGTTTAGGGCTTCTCGAATGAGGAGCCCTTTTTAATCGAGATTTTCCAATATGACGATCAAAACGATTTCTTGGTAATAGCTGATTTCACTTTATGTTTTAGTTGCTTACTATCTAAGAAATACCTTTATCAATAGTGCCGTAAAGTATGGCGAGTCTTTTATGGCGAGTCTTAAAAAGGGATTGAGTAGAAGATCGCGAAGTCGAGTTCGTTTTTTAATTTGCTTGCTTTGATGACAAAAACGAAGCGGCCGGTTTCGACAAATTCAACAGCGCTACGAATTACTCCCTTCGGATTCTCCGCGCCATTGAAATTATCGAAAACCGGAAACTGTGTTGAAAAGTTTCCAAAACATACTTAAAGACATCTTGCAATTCGAAATGTGATGAATTCAATATCATAGCGCCCAACGGGCGCGATAAATCGACGCCGCAGGCGGCGTGTGAAAATCTATTCGTTGATCGTATCGCTACCTCAAATCGCGCCACCTTTCGACAGTCCAACAACGCTACGAGTCTCACTAAAGACTCTTCGCGTCATTGAAATGTCGAAAGCTGTCTATCTCAGCAGAAGCCATCACGAAAAGATCCGGCGATGCCGGATGCTCCGGCCAAAAACCTTCCGCGATCGGTGAGGCCTCTCACCGATTCGCTCCAGGCCTTGCCCGGAGCCCGCTGCGCGGTACTTCAAATACTCGGCATCCCTCGCATTCGCAGTACCGCTTCGCTCTCGCTACAGCGAACTCTTAACACTCGGCATCCCTCGCGTTAAAAGTCGCTTTCGCTCACGGTCTTCACGCAGTTACGACGCCGCGAGGCCTCTCGCTTGGAATGAGGCCTCTCATTCCACGTCTACACTGCGTTTCGCCCAATCACCGTTCCGGAGATTGCAAGATGTACGTAAATCATGATAACCGGGCCCGTGGTCCCTGTATCATGATTTACGAATCTTGCTTTTCTCCTGTCACGGAGAAAAGGGAAAGAGTGAACTGCAGCACGCTTTTTGCGTGTTGGTTTCACTCTTTCTAAGAAATTGGGCAACCATAGCAAGAGGAGACGGATGCCAATCCTCAATTTCTAGCTTACTTTTCCGGAGGCCGCTCCGGAGAAAGGAGAAAAATGGCACGAAATGAATTCGTAAAGGCTCGTGTTTCTCCTGAAGAGAAGGAGATCTATCAACAACTTTGTGAACAAGCCGGCTGTACGGAAGCAGAGTTGATTCGATCTGTGTTGATTCATCGGGAAATCTCACTCGATGATCTTGATGATGAAATGCAAGTTCTCGGTCGGAAGAAAAAGGCTCTCCATAAGCAACAGGAGAATTACAGAAGAGCACAAGCATCGCGTGAAACTGATGAAAGTGGCGAGCCCATTTCTGAAAAAAGGAGTATTCCGTTCCAAGTAATGCTCACTGCTCCAGAAAAGAAGGCAATTGAGCAACGTGCGGAGGCGCTTGGCATCTCTGTAAGCGAACTGGTTCGCCGCAGCGCAATTTACGGAAAGATCGAATCATTCAATTTCGATATCGCTGAAGTTGAAAAGCTTCATCACGAGTTATTGAAGGAAGGAACGAACCTCAATCAGCTGATGTACTTCGTGAATGCCCAAGGGCTTCCCGCGTACAATGAGAAAGCTGTTTTCCGAACGCTTGAAAAGGTTTACCAAAACGCCCGAAAGGTCGACCGGTTTATCGAGGAACTTGAAAAGCGTTATCACGTTGACTATGTTCCCCACGACTATCTGGCAGATGAACCAGACAACAGAAATCTTTAAGACGGAACGCAGCTAGATCAGTTTCGCAATTTTAAAAATGGCTTCTGAAAAAAGAAAGGAATGATTTTATATATCTGAGAACGTTCAGTTATAACTACTGCTTAAAATCGAAAGGAGATGGCAGAAGAGATTGACAGTCATTAAACAGAAAGCAGTCAGCTCGTCGCGGCACGCGAAAAACGTTCGTAAATACATCAACGGAAAAGATGCGCTTGCACGTGGCGGCTGGAATCTTCCATATAACAAATATTGGTACGCAAAAATGGCACGGACGCGAAAATCTTTTGGTCATGATAAACCGGCACGTGCCGGTGCGAAGAACACGATTATGTATCATCAGGTTCTTGCGTTTCTTCCTGAGGAGTGCAGCTGCAACGGAGGCAAGATGACTCCCGATGCATGTATGGCCTACGCGGAGCAATGGCTTGCGAAGCACTATCCGCATCAACAAGTGATTCTCGCGTTGCATGAGGAAAGCGATAAGGAGGGAAAACGATTTGCGGTCCATATGGCGATCAACCGCACGGATCTTCTGACAGGAAAACGTCTTTGGGAGGGAACGGGAGCGCAGGCGAAGCATAAGCGCGCTTCATGGGTTCGTGAAATGGACGAGGCTTGGAATCTTACTCAACTTGAAAAGGGAAAGAAAAATTCAAAGATTCGAGATCGACAGCCGCGCGATATTGAAAAGGAGATTGTCGATCGTGGAGAGTACAGTTATAAAACAATCTGCGCCGAGTTGATCCATATTGCAATCAGCGACTATCACCCGAAGAATATGGAGCAGTTCAAGAAATTACTTGCCTCATGGGGTGTAGATATTTTCATCAAGAACAATCGAGTCTATGCGACAGATCTCGATATCAAAGAGGCCGGACAACCCGAAATGCACATTTCAACCTGACTCGTCTTGACGGGCGCTTCGCGTTGAAGTCATTGCAGACGGCTTTCGAAACAGGAACTACGGAAAGTGAGAAACCGATGACATTCGAACAGCGTCGAGATGTTTATATCCAACGACTTAAGAAAGCTTACTCGGCGTGGGTTGAGCAGGCAAAGGCGAGCAAGGGCGTGGCCTATAACGCATTCCCGAAATTCGTTGCTCCGAAGTGTGACGATGACCTGCTCGAAGATCCCGCTGTACGCGATGAGCTTCTTGCCCGGCGCGGTTACGCAAAAGAGATTCGCAACCGTTATGCCAGTGCCGTGCCAGATTATGGTGAGGACAATGTTCGTGCTGCCGGTCAGGCGGGAACGCACTCTGTTCAGCAGCCGGTTATTGAAAGCGGTCGCACTCGCGAACAGAGCGATAAGAATGTCGAGCATTAAATAAAATGTTAAATTGAAACAGGAGGTAGATGCTTATGGCAAAGCCAGCTTGTGGCGCAAGGAAACCTATTAAGAATCAGGAAGGACAGGGCATGCTGGACATCGACGAGAATTCATCTGTTGAAGACGATATGTTTGAAAACGTGAAGACCGATGAGGATATGGATCACGAGATGGAAGAGGAGGAGGGTGGTTCGGCGTTCGAGGAAGAAATCGACTCTGACGAGAGCGATCAACAGGAGCAGGCAGTTATTCCAAAAAGTCAGACCCCGTTTCTAAGTGATAAAGACACTCCGGAATCTTACGGTGAGCTTATCGGATTCATGGAAAAGTTCATTGAAGATCAGAAAGCCGAGAACGATGCGTTCCGGAAGGAGGTTAAGGACTCACTGTCTTCTACTGCAACAGATTTCAAACAACGTACGGATTTGATTCTCGACGAGATGAAATCAATCCAAAGCGATATGAAGCGAGAGGCGAGCGCCACGCGTCGCGCTCAAAACAGTCTCAGTAAAATGGTCGCCAGTTTCGAGCAGGGAGACAAGTATGCTGAGACAGTGACGAAGGCTGTGACTGACGGCGCGACGCAAGCTGTTGAGGAAACCGTGCAGGCGGGGACGAAAGCGATCGATGAGGTCGCAAAGAAAAGCGCAAAGTCAATTGAAAAGCTTGAACAGGCTGCCAATGCGAGAGCGAAGCGTTTTATGCGTATCACAAAACCGGAAGTGATGGTGAACATCGCGATCTGGATTGCAGTCGCCGTCGCTTCCGCGATTATTTTGTCCTTCTGCTATGAGTCTTTACGAAATAGCAAAAGCGTCTATAATCGTTATTGCTTCGATATCGACCTGAACTTGTGAAGCAAACGAAAAGGGGAGACGTGGATCTCCCCTTTTTCATGTCTATATATTGTTGGTTTAGATCAGCGATCTAGACTGCCGGTGCTGTCTGCATTGAAAACTTCAGTCCTGGTTCCATTCTCGTCGAGGACGAGATTGACGATCTGGGAAATATCCCCGCCGGTGATTTTATATTGGGTAAGCACGAGATCCATCGACTGAACTTCACTGTTGCCATTATCGACATAGACGATGAGCGTTCCCTTTTTTTGTTTCACTTTCGCAATCTTGCGATCCGGAATGGAGCTGCCGGCAAGCTGGAGATGAATGTAATCGTCGCATCGTTTCCAGCCGGATCCGGAAAGGGGAGTCGCCTTGCCCTCTGAGATTTCAAAGGCCAGGGGGTTGAGCTTATTGTCTTTCGCCACGGTCCACTCGGGTTCTTTTTTTCTTGCATCCGGTAAGTGCGGTATTAACGGCAACGCAGACGGCGAGACCGATGAATTGGCGTCGGTTGAAATTGGGATCCATTGCGTTTTCCTTTTAGATTCTGTCAATCAGTGAGCAGGGGAGCGGATCAATAGGCGCCGTAGGGCACCGCATAGGAATCAGCTTGTGTATCGTCCTGTTCAGACGAATCGCTATCCGACTCGGGTTCGTCTCGATTGTTTGTCTTCTTACGCGTCTTCTTATGCGTCTTACCGAACTGTTTGTTGCGCTTCAAAGCATCATCCAGATCCGTTTCAGAAGTCGAGCAGGAGGTTACGATTTCGTCTGCATGCTCGGAAATATACATGGCAAAAAGATCAAGGTCGATACTGGTCCAGTTATCGAACGCATTGACAACCTCTTCACCAATAAGCTCTTTACAGGAGCGAAGACCTTCACGCTTTTTCTGGGCGATTTGCGCTTGCTGCCGTTTTTTCTGTTCCTTCAGGGCGGCGATTTGGCGATCGATGTCTTCGATACTCTTTGGCATGGTACTTTCCTTTCTTTTGGATATTACAGTTCACCGAGTTCATTTTAACGGATTGACCCTTACCATTGCTAAAACCAATGGTTTTACAACCGTTTTGGTAAATTATAAGCTGTATAGGACGGTAGTATTATGCTATAATAGTAGATATTGAAAAGAAAAGGGAGGAGCAGCATGACGAGAGAGACTAAAAGCTATGAGCTGAAGATCTATGATCAGAGCCTCATGAGATTCGAAGCTGCCTATGACGCATTCGGTAGTTTGAAACTGGAGATTACGGATATCGATTCGGCAAATGCGCATTTGCTTCCATTGAATTTAATTGTAGATCAAGATGAAAAAAGCCTTGCGAGTTGGATGGAAGGTAGAACCATTCCGAAAAACAGGGCATTTGTAGAGCAGATTCTTAGTACGGCAGGATTGACAAGGAATGATATCCTTGGAATTCTTGATGTATCCAAAGGGCTTTCCATCAACGATTCGTATTGGCTTGATGATGGGAAATCAGATGTTACCTTTGATGAAATCATTTATTCGACAATCGCTTTGATGAAGTATTGGGACTTGTAGCTTATACCGGGTACACGCCATCACAAAAGCATAAAGCGGGCGTTTCAAGTGAGTGGACACTGGAGGGCAATTTCCGAAAGCAGTTCGACGGATTAACGATAGGCTGCTGTTGTTCAAAACAGGTACAAGCGGTGCCAGAAATCTCGGCAAAGAACCTTATTCTGAATACTTTGCAGCACAAGTCGCAAAACGGATGGGAATAGATCACGTTTCCTACGATTTAGAGATGTGGAAAGGGAAACTTGCGTCTGTCTGCGGACTTATGAATGACAAAGAAATTTCTTTTGTTCCATTTTTCGTTGCTGCTGGTGATGCGAGTTTCCCGGCAGCGTTATCGATCTTAAATGAGCTTGATCCAAAGATGGCATCGAAATACAGGACAATGGTTGTTTTTGATGCTTGATCTGCAATCGGGATCGTCACGGCGGAAATTTTGGTATCTTACGGGAAAACAGAACAGGACGGCTGTTGAGATTAGCCCCGTTGTTTGACCACAATCTGTCCTTGTTTGCGCAAGATGATGAGACAGACTATGCGGATTTCCTTGATCGTTCAAATCGATATTACCTACCTGCAACAGCGAATATCGCCTTTAATGATATGGCTGGAATTGTTATGGGAGCGGAGCAGCATGAGCTTTTGCGCAGGATGATCGGCTTTGAGTTCCAGAATCATCCAACATATCCGCTTCCACAGGATCGGCTTGGAGCGCTGAACCACTATATTACAGAGAAAGTAAGGGAATTGCTACGGATTCCTATCGTGGATGAACATGCGCTTTGCAAAGCGATGGAAGAGAAATTCAACGAGATCCAAGCAACAACCAAAATACCGATGCTTCTTGATTCCGTTAAGATGATTCACAAGAAAGGTCTTCCACTTAGCGAGAAGGCAGAAGCAGTAAAAAGAGGATCCAAAGTATTTGAAAATACGCTGAACAAGATTATTCCGGAAGAAGACCGTTGTAGGTAAGGTGATATGGATGCCGAAAGCATTACTTTGGTGCTGAACGCTTGGATTTTGGCGTTCCGAAAGCTATTCGAGGATATTGGTCTCGACAGGGTGATTCGCAGGCGCTTGCGAAAAGCCTTGGTATTCAAATATGACAGTTTGAATCAAAATGTTCTATAAAGGGGTTGCTGGAAATATTCCAGCAACCCCTTTTCTATGAGAACCCATTCTTCTTCAGTAAAAATCGGCAAAAAAAATGCCCCATACGGGGCGCCCCAAAGGGCAGTTTGTGGCTTTGAAGCCGTATTTCGACTTACACATACCGTAAACCAAGCGGTAATTCACCACGACCAATATAGCACAGCAGGAGAGCAGGCGACGCGGGAATTGAAAGTTTCTGAAAAAATTTTTGGAAGCAATTTTTTGAGCGATAGAGAATCATCAATCACAACTGGAATATTTTGGTACTGTGGTATAATGACACTACAAAAAGAAAGCCGCATACCGCCTATGTGTGGGAAAGGAAATACGCTATGAAAAAGTTAAAGCAGATGAGTGGGCCTTATTCCATCGGGTTCGAGTTAAGTTCGACGGCACATGGATTCGTTGCAACGGATCCGAACGGGAATGTTTTGTACCATGGAAAGCAACCGGTTATGGGAACCCGTGTTTTCAAGGAAGGTCAGCATGCAGCTGAGGCGCGTATGCCGCGAACTTCCCGCCGTGGAATTCAGCGCCGTCGTGGACGTGAACATGAGATGGAGCGCGTTTTCGCACCGGTGATTTCCTCTATTGATCCGGATTTCTTTATCCGACGCCGGATGTCCTACAAGCTTGGAAAAATTCGGTTCGAGAGTGACCCGATCGGATTCAGCTATAGTCGTCTGTTCCATTCGTTCCCGACGCTTGCCCATCTGGACGTCGCCCTTATGGAATCAGATAGCGCTATGGATCCGCGTCTGATTTTCGAGTCCGTTGCGAATCATGTTGTCCGGCGCGGTCATTTTCTGCTCGAAAACCAAAATGTTTCGTCTACGAACTCTGACATCGATACGCAAGTTGCAAACTACGCGGAAGTTCTTGTGTCCTATTTTGAGGACACTCTTGACGAGCGGATCGAGCCGTCACTGGAAACTCTTGACATCAATGGAAATGTAACGGCGCGTGAGTTGCAGAAGCGGTTCGCATCTGCCATGTGCGTGTCGGGCGATGATATTCAGAAGAAAACGGAGAAGGCTCAAATTAAAGCCTTTGCAGATCTTGTCGCCGGCTATAAGGCAGATCTGACGGCGCTTGTTCCCGATGCTGAGAAACTTCCCAAAGTATCGATTTCCGATGGTGATGCGTTGGAGGAGTTCCTGTCGGATTCTTGTCCGGATTCCCTCGTTCCTGTTCTGATGGCAGCGCAGGCGCTCTACACTTCCTGGAAGCTTCAGGGGATGCTTTCTTACGCACCTGGCAAAAGCCTTTCGCACAATCAGGTTGCCCAGTATGACGTGTATGGGAAGCAGCTTCGCATGCTTAAAAATCTTGCACTCAAGTATGTCGCGAAGCAGGATGCAGACGGTAATATTGACGAGGACGGATTTAAAGATTACGTTCGGTTCTTTGGCGGTCCGAAGTGTGAGGACAGGTACCGTTACGACAAGGTTCAGGTGAAGAAGCAGGATAGCCCGAAAAAAAACATGGGCTATACCGCCTACAACCTGAATGTTCTCGGTTATGAGGAGTTTGCCAAGCGTGTAGAGCTCCTGTTCAAAGATACCGATGCCGTGAACGATTCGCAATACAAGACGATGATGGAGGCATTTGCAAATCATGCTTTCCTGCGCCGTATTCATACGGTCGACAATGCTGCGATTCCCTATCAGTTGCACGCCGAGGTTGTAAATCGAATCATCGACAACCAGGGGCGTTTCTATCCTTGGCTCATTGATGCTCGCGAGCATATTCTGAAGGTTCTGACTTCTCGAATTCCCTATTATGTCGGTCCTCTTGACAGTACGGACCATGGTAAAGCCGGCGAAAATGGCACGCGTTTTGCATGGGTGAAACGTCTTGCTGGTCATGAGGACGCATTTGTGTCTCCTTGGAATTATGAGGATCATATTGATATCGACACGACAGCCGAGCTTTTCATCCGCCGCATGACGGGAGAGTGCTCCTATCTCGACGGCGAGGATGTTTTGGCGAAGAATTCTCTATTGTATGAGAAATATTGTTTCTTTAATGAGCTTGCGAGCCTCAGCTTTACGGAGGATGGAGATTCCTGGATGCCATTCGATGCGGGAATGCGGAAGGCTATCTATGATGCCGCTTCGGATGGAAAGACGATGACGGTGAAACGCATCGAGTCCGTGCTGCAGCGAGACTTCTTTATCGCACATCCTCATGTTCGTGGTACGTCGAATCCGAAAGCCATGTCTTCCAAGCGGTCCAATTATGCATATTTCTGCAGGCTCTTCGACGTGAAAGCGCTCAGTGCTTCCGACATGAGCATGGCGGAGGACCTGGTTCTGTGGAATACAGTGTTTGAGGATCGCGATATCCTGCGCCGAAAGATCCTGAAAAACTATGGTGACCTGCTCACGGAAAAGACGGTTGACGATTTCTGCCATAAGCGCCTTTCCGGTTGGGGAAAGCTGTCTGAGAGGCTGTTGACCGGCATCTGGACAGATACGGCTTCTGGCGATCTGTGCGTCATGGATGTCCTTGAGCAGGGCAGGCCTTATGGTCGCTATCGTGGTTCATCTATGAACCTGATGCAGATTCTGAATGACGATGCTCTTGGTTTCAAAATGGAAATCAAGAGGCTTAACGATTCGCATATGCAGATGGCAGAAGGTTTTGATCTGAACGCACTTCCCGGTTCGCCGGCACTTCGTCGAGGCGTGAGTCAGGCGATGAAGGTGTTGGATGACATCGTTTCTGTTGCTGGTAAGGCTCCGGATCGTATTTATCTGAAGGTGACGCGAACCGCCTCGAATAGCCGAAAGGGCAAGCAACCCGCCAAGCGCTCCGCTAAGATCAAGCAGGCACTCAAGGCATTGGATGCGGATGCAGCGGCGGATCTTGGTGCGGTGAAGTTGCTTCGTGAACTTGGCATGTTCGATGAAAAGGAGATTAACGAGCGCATCTACCTATATTTCCAGCAGGCAGGAAAATGCCTTTATACGGGAAAGCCGATCGACATCACTCGGATTGCATCGAATGATTACTATGTCGACCATGTTGTACCGCTTGCTTACCGTAAAGATGAGTCACTGGATAACAAGGTGCTTGTTTATGCAGAGGCCAGTCGTTATAAGAGTGAAACGCTGCTCGTGTCTCCAGTGGTGCAGCGGAAGATGCTGCCATTTTGGAGGATGCTTCGTAACGCCGGACTTATGTCCGAGCGAAAGCTCAACGCGCTGATCCGTAATGAGATTTCCGAAGGCATGCTGAAATCGATTATCGGAAGGCAGTTCACGGAAAACAGCTGGGAGGCAAAACTGTTTACGGCTGCGGTTGCGGCAAAGTATCCGGGAACGGTTGTCATTCCCGTTAAGGCTGGGGTTATCGGTGCGTACGAAGCCGGATGAATTCCGAAAAGCCTTAAAGCGAACCAGTTCTATCACGCACACGACGCTCTGCTTGCAGCCGAGATCGGGCGCTATATGGAACTTGCGAAACCAGCGTTCGTCCATAATCGCGTTAAGTATGAGCAGTACATGCGCAAGATCAAGCTGGTTGATGAGGAGAACAAGAAGGCTCCGAAGTCACAACTTGATTTCTTTGCCGGCGGTTTCTTCTTTGACCGTGTCGACAAGGACACAGGTGAGGTTTACTGGAACAAGGATGAAGAGGTGGAGCGCATCTATCGTGCATGTGGATGGAAGAACCTTCGTGTCACATATGCCGCCTTTGAAGACGGCGGCGCATTTTGGAAACAGACGATTTACTCTCCAAGGGAGAAGTCGAAACTGATTGCCACGAAGTCAGACCGTCCGGCAGAAATTTATGGTGGGTACAGCTCTCAGACGTTTGCCAATTTCTTTGTCTATGAAGTGATGAAGAAAAAGGTGAAACAGCTTCGTTTCGGTGCGGTACCGGCTGCGATCGCATCGAAATCTGATCCGGATACTTACAACGCTATGCTCGAGATGTATGCCCGCGGTTTGGCGAAAACGGCAAAAGAGAAATTCGTTCGCATCGTTCGTGCCCGTGTTCTTAAGAACACGATGATTGAGCTTTATGGCGAACGCTTCCGGATCGCCGGTGAGAAGCAGGTGTATCCGGTGCGCCAGATGCCATTGGCGATTGATGAGATGTACCTGCTGAAGGGAGTTGAGACGATTGTAGCGGCAGGAAATGCCGGAGCATCCGCAAGGATTGATTTTGAGAAGGCCGCAGAGTCTTTGGTTGGATTCTGGGATCTGCTCCTCGAGAAACTTCCAGTCAATTACCCGAAACTGACGGTTCAGCTGAAGCTTGGTTCGTTGAAGCATCCGAAGGACATCCTTGCAGCAACGAGTGAATCCGAATTCCCAGCTATCGTGTACAAGATGCAGAGGCTGAAATTCAGGTGATGGAACAGGCAAGCGGACTTCGGAATATGTCGGACACCAAGATTCTCGGCGGCAACACGTTTGGCGGAAGCCTGGTGTTCACCTTTAACAAGGTGCTGAACGACCCGAAGTCAAAGGCTTGTTTTATTGATACTACGCCGGCCGGTCTTCATGAGAGTAAAACGAAGATTGGGTAAAACGGCGTATATCGAGCATACGCGGAAGATGAGGCACGAGGCGGGGTACATGGTTGTGCGGAATCAGACATCTGAACAACCGGCAAAACTCCGCCTCGATGGATACGACACGATTCTTCTTGATACTCACGGTGTTTTCCTGACTGATTATCAAAACCTTCGTAAAACCCCTGGTTTCAACTACGGGGAGTGTCAACTGTTTGACAAAGTTGAAATACTGTTCAAATTGGTGTCTTGAAGTACTTTGATACTTTGATACTATGTACATGCTCTTTGAAAAGATAAAATTGATTGGCTTCACGCACATTAAAAGCATGGAGAAATGTGCACAGCGCATCAGGAGATATATAAGAATCTCCCAAAAATAGGCTCAAAACGGTAATCTTTGCCGAGTTTTTTGAAGATCTCGGCTGGTATTAGAGAGATTTTATTCAGCTTGATTTGCATAGCGATATTCATCATTTTTCCTGTTGAGAACAGGGTTTTCTTTTATCTGTAATTAGTTAAGACCTAATTTAATGGGCACAAAACTACTGCTCGGTTTCGGAAGTACGGTAAACCAAGCAGTAGTTCACCGAAAGGAGATGGCCGGCGTTGGCTAGTCAGTTTCGGAAGTACGGTAAACCAAGCAGTAGTTCACCGCGCCCCGCCAACCCTAAGGGGTGTCATAGTTTCGGAAGTACCGTAATTCAATTAGTAGTTTACCCTTACTACGCCTCGATAGAGGTCGGACGAAGTTTCAGAGGTACGGTAATCCAGGTAGTAGTTCACCAATTGCTGCGCTTATGACTGGTGTCACCGAGTTTCGGAAGTACCGCAAACCAAGCAGTAGTTCACCAAACGTTGCACAGAAGACGTACACTGTGGTGTTTCGGAGGTACCGTAAATCAAGCAGTAGTTCACCCTTGCAGGTAACGCGTCCGTCGGCACCGGTATTTCGGACGTACGGTAATCCAGGTAGTAGTTCACCCTCGCGCACTCCGGCGCTAATCAGCTCGAGTCTCGGAAGTACCGTAGATCAAGCAGTAGTTCACCGATAAGATTTCTCGAGATATTGGTATTAGGTTTCGGAGGTATGGTAAACCAAGCAGTAGTTCACCTGATGATTCGACTGCTTTGAGTTTTTGATAGTTTCGGAGGTACGGTAACCCAAGCAGTAGTTCACCGCGAGGCCGGCGCTGTGGACTGACAGTCGGTTTCGGAGGTACGGTAATCCAAGTAGTAGTTCACCGCCTTATCCTTCAAGGAGGTATAGGCCCGGGTTTCGGAGGTACGGTAACCCAGATAGTAGTTCACCCTACGGATAGCCACCGCCCACATCCGGTTTGTTTCGGAGGTACGGTAATCCAGGTAGTAGTTCGCCATGCGGCGATGGGCAACACGCTGACGCTCAGTTTCGAAGGTACCATAAACTAAGTAGTAGCTCACCGATGACGTCCTTACCCTTGATGCGGGAGTAGTTTCGGAGGTACCGCAAACCAAGCAGTAGTTCACCGCGCCCCGCCAACCCTAAGGGGTGTCATAGTTTCGGAGGTACGGTAATCCAGGTAGTAGTTCACCTGCTTATCAGAAACTTTTCGGAATCTTTTCGTTTCGGAAGTACCGTAAATCAAGCAGTAGTTTACCAAGCTAGACCGTTTCATCGACGAGCTCGAGTTTCGGAGGTACCGTAATTCAATTAGTAGTTTACCGAAGGACACGCGATCGAGGATATCGGTCGTGGGTTTCGGAGGTACGGTAATCCAGGTAGTAGTTCACCCACTATGGACGACGTGCGCGGTCACAGCATGTTTCGGAGGTACCGTAAATCAAGTAGTAGCTCACCTCACAAGCGCGCCGGAGCTCGCCAAGGTCTGTTTCGGAAGTACCGCAAACCAAGCAGTAGTTCACCAGATCGGATTGATCTCGAGAATCAGGTTGTGTTTCGGAGGTACGGTAAACCAAACAGTAGTTCACCCTCCTTTCGTTTGTGCTGTTTGCAATATTGTTTCGGAGATGCCGCAATCCAAGCAGTAGTTCACCGGCTCCGGTTCTCGACGGCTTGTCGTGGTGTTTCGGATGTACCGTAAATTAAGCAGTAGTTCACCTTTACAGATAAGCGCGGGGCGTTCCATTCGTTTCGGAGGTACGGTAAATCAAGCAGTAGTTCACCAGCTAATCAGCCTGTTTCAGACCTGATACCGTTTCGGAAGTACGGTAATCCAAGTAGTAGTTCACCAATTGCTGCGCTTATGACTGGTGTCACCGAGTTTCGGAGGTACGGTAATCCAGGTAGTAGTTCACCCGAAGAAATGTCAGTCTTTCTAACCTCTGTGTTTCGGAAGTACCGTAAACCAAGCAGTAGTTCACCTTTTCTCATTGATATATAAAACGGGGTCTGTTTCGGAAGTACCGTAATCCAAGCAGTAGTTCACCACTTGAAGAATGGTTCTAACCTCACCATTAGTTTCGGAAGCACCGTAATCCAAGTAGTAATTCACCAAGCAAATGTTTAACGAATCTCTTTTCTCCGCTTCTGAGACACCGTAAATCAAGTCGTAATGCAGAAAGAACAACGAAAAGGTCAACGTTCCGCTTGCTTTTGAAGTCCCGGAAGTTTTTGAGTCCGCATGCTACTATATATGTGTATGTAAAATAACTGGTTTTAGCTAATTGCCTGCTGTTCCGCCTCAAAGGTTTGCTTGGCTCTTTAATACGTTGATTGCATATGTCGATGTAATCAACGGGCCGCTTCTTAAACAAAGCAACATCTTCGTTTTTCTCAATGCCGATGAAAGAACGCCCTTCCAGCACGGCTGCAACACAGAACGATCCGCTTCCGCAAGCGTTGTCGAGAACGATGTCTCCAGGATTTGTGTATGTCCTGATCAGATAACGACCGAGCTCAACCGGCTTTTGAGTAGGTGGTATACGGCACCCTCGGATTCGGCCGTCTTAAAATAGACGATGTCAGTTGGATAACGGCTACCGTCGCTCTTTACGTGCCTCGGGGAAAAATCTCCATAGCTTCCAGTGAGCTGATCTTTGCGAACTCCCTTGTCGTAGGCTTCACCTTCGCTCATCTGCGGATTGTAAGTAGGCTGCGCCTTATAGAAAACGCATATGTCTTCGTATTTGCGAAGCGGCTGCTTTTTTGCGTTCAAGAAGTTGGTTGCTTTTGATTTAACCCAAATAAGCTTGTATTTATATATCTCAGGGGCGTGAAGCATCAGCTTCGCGGTAAAAAGCCCACTGCTTGTCAAAACGATAGCGCCATGCGGTTTGATGATGCGCATGTACTCGGTAAAGAGCAGGTCGAGATCGATAATCGAATCCCATTTATTCTGGGTGGTTCCGTAAGGAAGATCGCAAAGAATCATATCTATAGATTCGCCGGGAATGCCCTTCATCACCTCAAGACAATCGCCCTCAATAATCCGGTCGCGGAAAGGCTCTAACGACCTCGTGTCCTCTGCTTTAATTACCTTCATCCGCGCTCCTTAAGTTTAGTCTTTCATTATACGTCTAGGCAAAGACGCTTCAATCCATTTGCAGACGTATGGTTAGAAGAAAGTGTTCATAGGGGCGCGGGGGATCCACCGCATCGCCGCGCGCAAGTGCGTAGCGGTTACAGGGGTAATGGCGAAACGCGACCGTTTGCAAAGGTCATCCGTTTGGGTGACCTTTTTTGGCGCCATATTCCGGTATTATGGTATAATAGCCCCATTCACCAAAGCATCAACAGAAAGGAATAGAGATGCTTTTTGACTTGTTTGGTCCTCTGCTTGGACCACTTCTACTCGTGATCTTGGTGATCGTCGTGTTCGAGTCCTGTTGGAGGAAGTGCCCGCCGGACAAACTGATGATCGTATCTGGATTCGGGCAGACGCGTAGCGTGTCAGGAAAGGGCACGTTCGTTATCCCCGGTCTGCAGCGTGTGGACACGTTGGCTCTCGGTGCTGTGCAGGTTCAGTTGTCTACGGAGAATGAAATCCCGACACAAGATGCGATTCTTATCCATGCTTGCGCCGTCGCAAACTTCCAGATTGGACAGACTCCCGAATTGATCGAGATAGCATCGAAGAATTATCTCAATATGGATAAAGCCGAAATGACCCGTCAGGTCACCGAGGTAATGCTCGGAAAGATGCGTGAGGTTATCGGCAGATGGACCTGAAGGAGCTCATGCGTGACCGTGAGTCTTTTAACCATAAGGTATTCGAGGGCTCGCGTGACGATCTTGCGAATCTCGGTCTTGAGCTTTCGCACATTCAACGTCCAGGATTTCTCAGATTCGCAGGGGATTATCCGCTCGATGGGTGCCGACCAGGCAGCTGAGATCAAGAAGGAGGCGGAGCTTACCCAGATTAGGGCGGAGCAGGAGGTTGCCGAGCGCCAGAACCAGCTTGATTTGAAGAAGGCGGAGCTGAAGAAGACTGCCGACAAGGCTGCAGCTGAGGCAGATATGGTCAAGCAGACCGTGACGGCTGAAAAGCAGCGTGAACTCTATGTCGCACAGCAGGAGCGCAGATCGCGCTGAGACCAAGAAGGTCGAACTCGCCGAGCGCCAGGTTGCCGTGAAGGAGCGTGAGCTGGATGCCACGGTCCGTAAACAGGCTGAGGCTGACCGTTATGCCGCCGAGCAGAAAGCGGATGCCGAGCTCTACACACGTACCAAGAATGCAGAGGCCGCAAAGGTCGAGACCCAGAATAAGTCTGACGCCGATCTCTATAGTGCCCAGAAGACGGCTGAAGCGTCTCGGCTAAAGCTAAGGCTGAGGCAGAGGCGACGCGCCTTAAGGGTGAGGCTGACGGCGCCGCTGAAAAGGCACATGGCGAGGGTATCGCCGCCGGCATCAAGGCCCAGACGGAAGCATACAACGGTATGGAGAACGCCTATCTTCTCGCCAATCGCTACATCGATGTCATGCCGGAGGTCGCCGAGGCTGTCGCAAAGCCGCTGACAGCTGTCGACTCCATTAAGATGTATGGAGATGGCAACGCCACGAAGCTCGTACGTGACACGACTGGCATGGTCGATCAGGTGACCAGCGGGCTCAAGGATGCAACGGGCATCGATCTTACCGAGCTGCTTAGCTCGTTCCATCAACCATTTCAGCCTCGTGAAGACAACGAGTAGTTAAAGTTAACTGCGTAGCTTTAAGCTGAATTTACCAAGCGTCTCGTTGGAACACGGGGCGCCTTCTTTTTGACAAAACAGAAGAAGTTCAGGGCGATTGTATCGTGATACCACTATGCTATACTAATATATACGGCATGGCACAACCAAACGAGCTACAAACATCAAGCCATGCTCTTTCCGCGCCCCAGCGAGGAATATTAGATGATATGAGAGTCACTTTTAAGGCGCTCATATCCATCTTCATTTTTTGACCGACACGATAGACATATCCCGTTGTCGCAGATGAGAGAGCGTCTAGTCGTTTTTCCATGTCCGACAGCGATGAAAACATCCCGTACGGTCGCAAGTTCGGGTCCGGTTTTCGAGGGACACGGTACGACGGCACCGTAGCTGACGATCTTAAAAACACGCCCATCATTCCAGACGATATGTTCAGGCAAATCGTTTTGATCCATCTCGACATTCACCTCGATCGCGTTAAGATCGAACGGTTCCATTTTTGCCTGCCTTTCATGCACATCGCAAGCGCTTGCGAAAATCAATCGAGCGAACGAAGAGAGCGGATCATAGGCGTGCCTGCACGCCGCACAGATGGCGTTTCGCTAAATCGTCCAGAAATTCTCCCCGTCATACGTCTCGTTTCGTAATCCTATGCTACAATAGTACCGCCTAAAGGAAAGGAAAACAAGGATGAAAAACAGCACGATCAATGGTGAGGAAATCACGGATGAGCTGCGCCGCAAAATTGCAAGCCGGCTTCGTGGGAAAGCGAAAATAGCGACCCCGGACACCGTGGATTCCCTGCTTATGGAAGCGGTTTACGGTGATGATGTCATGGCGGTCTATGCCAAGAGATATCTAACGGATATCGCGGACCTGATTGATCCATTTGGTTTCGATTCCGCAGCATCCACTGAGATGGGAGATTAAATGAGCAAGCTCAATATCGATATGATTCGCGAGATTAAAAACAATCATCCCGCGGTTCCGGAGCCGTTTCTGAATGAAAGCAAACTCCTTGATGTCGAGGAGGACTGCAGGAAAGCATTCCTTTCTTCCCGAACCGGCAGACTCGGTGCCTTTGGCAAGGCTTTTCACAGTTTTATTGAAGCTCCGTCCGGCGATCTCGTCTCCGCATATATCCTGGCAATCGATTCCGAGGACGAGCGCAAGGCGGATGTTCTGCTTCGGTTCTATACGGCTCCGGGCAAAAGGGCGGTTTTGCTATATCGCGATACGGTCGCATTCGTGTCTGAGACGATGCCGGAGCCCGGCGATACGGTCACAGTCAAATCCTCACGTGAGCTCAGCAAGGATGTCATGCTGAACCATCGTTTCCAGATCGGGTAGATATGGCTATTGCAGTTTATTTGTTGGATGCGATGATTAGCATCTACTTGGGTGTCTTAAGGGCAGTTTTCGTTATGCCGATGTGGCGGAAATTAGAGATCTCCAGTATCTCACTTCTGTTTTTGTCTCTTTGCCTTTTCTTTTTTGAATTCAGGCGGCGAAAGAGTGAGGCACATGGATAGACCTAAAATCGACGGGATTGTCGACTACATCAAGGCTGCCTACCCGGACAGCTGGCGTGATTACGTCCTGTGCCGCGCTGGAACCGAAGAACCGATAGCGGTTATGTTTCCACATATGGGTCGAATATATTACGCGCCGACTTTGTCTATGTTCGAGAAGGCCGGTCCGCATGGTCGTCACTTTGGAGAATAAGATGTTTTTCAATCCGTTTCGCCTGGGCCAGGCTGAGAACGAGAAAGTTCAAATGGACAGCCCAAAGAAAAAAGCGGTAGGAGAGAAGATCGTGATCGATGCCGAGGATCTTCTTTCTATCGCCCGCGAGCTTGAAAGTAGTTCGAATATCGTCCATATCAACGGCAAGGAATACACCGGTAAGAAGAGTTGGATTGCCAACCGTCTTCGTGAGATCGTCGCTTCTGCGCCGATCAATCGGTAGGGCTGCAGCTTGCAAGGCAGAATCTCGACTCCATTGTTTCTTTAGGCAATTTTAAGCAACGGGGAGTTGTATGAAACGACTGATATCTTCCAGAAACATCAAAGTCGTCCTTGCCATAGTATTGGCAATCACTTGCATAAATGGAATCGGGCTGAATCTTAACGATTATCCGATTCAGGTGCCGGATGGGACGTCTTCTTCGCAGTCAAAAACCACTTCGACATCAAGTATTCCGGATTACACCGGGCTTGCGTCAGTTGCCCTTTCAGATGGATCAGGTCTAGACATATCCGATCTTCCTTCGGAGACTGTGCTTTCAGAGCTGGACAGTCTTGGACGATGTGGCACTGTCGAGATGGTTGTAACGCCGGACACGATGCCCGCGGTGGGCGAGCGGCGTGGAAGTATCGGGATGGTGAAGCCTTCCGGCTGGCGTACGGTGCGCGACGACAGCCTTGACGGCAAATACCTTTATAACAGATGTCACCTCATCGCGTGGAGCCTTTCCGGTATGAATGCGGAGGAGCGAAACCTGATCACCGGTACGAGGTATATGAACGTAGAGGGCATGCTGCCCTATGAGACGCAGGTCGCGAACTACATCGAGCGCACGGGAAGTAGCGTTCTCTACAAGGTGACCCCTGATTTCCGCGACAACGAGCTGGTGGCTCGCGGCGTTCGCATCCAGGCACAATCAGTAGACGGTCAGAATGATGAGCTTTCATTCGATGTCTATTGCTATAACGTTCAGCGCGGATACGCCATTGACTATCTGACCGGCGCGGTATCTAAAGATTAAGCGATAGGATTTAGGTCGGATTCGCAAGCGCTTGCGAATCTGCTGCATATCGCCGACGTTTGTACATCAAGTTTTGGATACACTGCATATCAAATAGCGAATTACTTTTCGCCCAAAGAAAGGAAAGCAGATGCAGGAATTCGTATGTTCGATTAGTCGCAAAGACTTACAGGATCTTGCAGACCTGGCGATGCAGGTCTATAGGAACCCAGATGAGCTTCCGTTCACCTATTTTCGACCAATTAGGGATCGTCTGTTCTCTTGGGGGTTCGACGCCATCAAGGATGCGCAGGCAGTGATGTATCTCGGGCGCGGTGACTACGATTCATATCAGATCGCCCGCAATGACCTTGAAGATAGCGGTTGGCTCTCTCCTGAGATTGAGATCAACAGCCTCGATAAGATTCCGCTTGGAGAATATCTTCAAGCCGGGATTTCGAAGATGAAATCAACTGATTGGGCTTAACTGAATCGCGAAATCCTCAAGAAACTCGTCAATCTTTCCGTCTTTTCCAGAGGTGTTTGCAGTTTGATGGGGAAGTTCGTGGTAATGGGAGAGGGGATGGCATTCCGAGTCCAAAATTCGGTACTGTGGTATGATGGTGCTATCCTAACAGAAAGGCGAAATGCATGACGACCGGTATTACTTCAATCCTGAAAAATATTCTGAAATTCATAACGTTCATCGGCGCTGTCGTGGTGGCGGTCTTCCTCTTGCGGGCGTTTGTGATCGAACCGTTTGTCGTGCCGAGGGATCGATGGAATCGACGATTGAGGTGGGTGACTGCATACTTGCGCAGAAGATTACCCTTGAGACGGGAAGTGATTTGAAGCCAGGCGACATCGTCGTATTCAAGAATCCGAGGCCGAGGAACGGAGTTGACATCCTTGTCAAACGTGTCATCGCGACGTCCGGTCAGACCGTCGACCTGAAAGACGGCAAGGTTTATGTCGATGGCAGGCGCCTAGATGAATCCTATGCGATGGGGGAAAGCAAGCCACTGGATGCACATCTGTCATTAGCACCCGATTCCTATCCTTATACAATCCCCGACGGATGCATTTGGGTAATGGGAGACAACCGTGAGGATTCGGCAGATTCACGCTATTTCGGACCGGTGGAGGAGGATAGCGTGATCGGTATCGTATTCGCACGCTATTTCCCATTTGACAGAATCGGTTCTGTATCATAAGCCAGAGTCCTACGACACATGAAACGTGCCGTAGGACTTTTTTTAATGCCCTCTGAGCTGAACCTAGGTTTTGAAGAATCCAGATCCATCAAGCTTTCTCGTCTGTAGTATCTTCCTACTGTGGTATGATGGTATTGCAATAAAGAAAAGAGTTGATGTTTTTGAAGCCAAAGGAGTCAGGATGACGCGTAAATACAGGCTGGAGCGGACGGCTTCATCGGATGCCGGAACACCGCTATATGGACGTAGACGATGCCGAGCCGTGTCCATTTTGCGGTAGCAGGCAGGTGACTATCTACCCCTACGGGCAGGGAACCACCTCGTATGTCGAGGGCGTACCTACGCTCTACCTTTCATCTGCCACCTGCAAATGTCGAGGTTGCACCGCGAGATAGACGGTCCCCAGCGCAAATCGATTATCGAGGGCGAGGATGAATACAACGCCTGTATCGCAGCCCTCAAGACTTGGAATACACGCCATGCGGAATAAGGAGGCATAAATTGGGACAGCGTGAAGAGACGACAGAGGAGCTGTCCGAGCGCGTTTTGGCTCGGTTGCGCCGCGAGTATTCCCTGGTCTCGTCTGAGGTGTGGGTGGACGAGGACCACCGCGTCGATTTCGTCGCTTCAGGCCCGAGCGGCTTTCTACGGTCCCGTCGTCAATCGAGCGCGGCGAATTCGTTTTCGTCGAGGTCAAATCGTGCATGGCTGATTTCAAGAGCGGACATGGCTTGACCTTCTGGGGCGATGCAAACTGGCTTGTTTGCCCGGCATCCCTCGCGCGGTCGCTACATGAGACCCTTCAGCTTCCTAGGGACGCGGCGGTATTCTGCCCGGACGGCAGGGGCCGCCTTCAGAAGAAATATGACCTCGGGATTGGTGCGGGAAGCAAGCGCACGGCGCCCGCATCCGAGCTGTTGTTTCGGATGGTCTGCCATAGCGCTAACTCCTGGCGTACGTCGCGCGAGGTCTTTTCCAACGGCTATTGCCCATGGTGTTCCCCGTACCACCAAAACTCCTCAACGATATCGATACCTCTGCGGCGATATGGACCTGATTGAGGGGATAGACCTCGCGCTCGATGTCACCGACCCGCGCGGGGCGCATTTGACGATATCCCACGATAACGATATCGACCGCGCATGGATTCCTATCAACTATTGCCCGATATGCGGGCGCAGACTGAAGGAGATTTGATTATGACCGTTATCCAGTATTGCCTCCACGAGACCGAGGTACGCGAACTCGTTGTTATCCGTAGCGGCGGGTATGAGAGGTGCGTGGCCTATGTCGACTGCGAGGATTTATTTCGCCTACCTCCCGATTACACCCATGCTGACGTCATCGATTCCTCCTACGGCCATATCAAGGTTTTGGACCATCGAGGCGCATACGTAAGTGTTCCGTGTACCTATCTGGATATCAAATAGGGAAGTGCGTTGGGTTGATCAAGACGAGATCTGTCCACACATATGGTTTTGCTGGCAAAGGATTTGGTACAGAAGGGAAGTTTTAGATGGCTTGTGAATATTGCGAAGGCGATCGAAACATGCTCGCAGTCACATCAACGTACACAGACATGACTGCCGACGAAACCTGACTCGAAAGCTATGCATCCTCTGCATCTCCAAATGAGAAACCGATCCGCAAACATGTCATCGTGACATATATGGCGGACGGGAGCGAGATCCACACCAAACCGATCACCTACTGTCCGTTCTGCGGGCGAAAGCTGTAGATGAATATGCTGGACGGAATGCAGATTGATTCCAAAGATCGACACGGGGCTGTCGATACATATGACATCGATCCGAGAACCCTGCTTACGTCGGACAGGGCGAGGCGGTCCGCGGCAAACCGTTTGCTGGAAGTCTATGGCTACTCGAATGAGATCGGCGAGGCGGATCTTCATGATTTCCTGGCCGCTGTACTGTTTGGACCCGGAATCAAGATTAGTGGTAATAGACCGATTATCGGTAGGTTGTTTGAGCTGATAAACCGCCCGGTTTGTGTTGTTAGGACACTTGAGACCGATGAAGGGGAAATCGTTCCCGTATGTTCCAATTGCGGCGAACCGATTTCCCTGACCGATTCCTTCTGCCCGCATTGCTCTGCGGAAGTAGTCGGCAATGAGTTCGATTACTGAGTCACGTCACCACTTCTAGGTTGCAATCCGGCTGGAATATGCTGACAGGCTTCGTCTCAACTACGGAAGCCATGTGGCGTTCGGTTTAGAGCATGGCATTAAAGGATGCGGCTTGCAGACGGCGAGTTCGAATAGGAAAGGAAATCAACTGATGATTCCACTGACGACAAGGGATGCTGCCGATTGGAGCATGATCTGTGCGTACCTTCGACTTGATGATGAGGGAAGAAAACGCGTCATCGATGAGATTGAATGGCAGACATCGAGAATGATGAAAGAGCGTGAAGAGGAAAGACGTGCATGGCTTTCTAAAGATATTTAGGGCGGAAAAAATGAGAAGGTCGTTCCCTGCATTTCTCTTAAAATAAGATGATTTGAAGAGCAGTTGTGTGACTCGGTGTCCGATAAGGAGCCGGGTCATTTTTCTGTCCTAGTAAGTAGCACCGTTGTATTGTGGTATCATCATATCAGCAAATGCAAAAAAGGAGGAACGAATGGCTTAAATGGGCTTTCGAAAGAATATATCCTGATGTCAATCAAGCCGCATTATGCCGACCTGATATATACCGAAAGGAAGCGCTTCGAATACCGCAAGAGGGCTCCAAAGCTGGTTGACTTGCCGATCCTCCTATATGAGACGGCGCCGGTCCAGAAAGTGACAGGTATTATCGCCGATTGGTCGATACTACAGGCGTCTCCGGAGGCCGTGTGGACGTATTCGAAGACCCATAGCGGCTTGACGGCTGACAGGTTCTTTGGATATTACGAAGGGTGCGATAAGGCCGTTGCCATCCGTATCTATCAGTTGTTCCGTTCAAGGATTCGCTTGAGCTGCAAACCTTGAATCCTGAACTGAAACGGCCGCCCCAATCG
>ENA-OQAZ01000207-OQAZ01000207.1-human-gut-metagenome-genome-assembly--contig:-NODE-207-length-33214-cov-2.943815_pt1 | contig 33214 bp, 39 predicted proteins | sample MGYA00242737_ERZ504531 | MGnify/ENA primary metagenome ERZ504531 (study PRJEB26092, sample SAMD00036244) | human gut metagenome | host: Homo sapiens | study: EMG produced TPA metagenomics assembly of... | reverse complement strand
TTTGAGAATCAGAAGTTATTGCAATATCTGTAAACATATTTGAAATAAGAAAAAAGAGATCCACCAGATTTTTTCTGAAAATCTGGTGGATCTCTTTGGGTATCAGAATGAATCCTGTCAGGAACTCACACAGTGCGTAAAAACTCTTCCATCACATCCATCGCCGCCCCATAAGCCGCCGCTCCGGTCTGGTAGGTGCACAGTTTTACAAAGCTGCCATCGTCTTCGAAAGTATTGCGTTCAGCAACCAGGTGGCGGATCGTATCGAGCCAGGGGGTGAGAAAGCTTCCTACATAACCGCCGAGGACGATATCGTAGTCGAGGATCATATGCAGGTTGTTGATGACGACTGCCAGATGTTTCAGATAGGTATCCCAGACGGGACGATATTCCCGGTTGTTTTGCTGAAGTCCGAGAAAGAAATCTTCCAGCCGCCCGCCGGACAGATCCGAGAGCACTCGGGCGGAACAGTAGGCATCGACGCAGCCGGTTTTTCCGCAGTAACACGGTTTCCCATCGGGAATCAGGGTCATGTGACCGGCTTCTCCACAGCGGAAAGCATCGCCCGGAAGCAGATTACCATCGTGAAAGATGGCACCGCCCACGGTGTTACTCAGAGAAAGATAAAAGAAGGAGGAAGGCAGATCCGAACCGATGCCTTCCGCAAAAGCACCTGCATTTGCATCGTTTAAAAAGGTACAGTGCCATGGGAAATACGATTGTATTTCCCCAAAAGGCAGATCCCGCACACCGAGGGCATGGGAATAAGTGATCATTTTCCGCACCGGATCGACGATTCCTGGAAGAGAGATGCCAAGACCAAGGATCTGTTCTCCGGAAATCTCCGTTTCCAGGAGAAAATCATCAATTTTCTGACAGACTTCGGAGAAATAGGCGGAACTTCTGGAAAACCCAAGCTGTATTCTTTCATATTTTATAATGTCTCCGGTCAGATTCAAAAGAAGGATGCCAAGATGATTCCGGGTGATAATCCAGTCCGATGGAAAACCGATAATCCGAAGCGGCACACAGCGCTCTGGCTCTGCGGCCACCGGTGGACTGCATCTCTCCGAGATCCCGCAGAAGCCCCGATTCGAGAAGTTCTCTGGTGGTGTTGGTCACGGTTGGGAGACTCAGGTGCAGGTCGGAGACAATATCCGGATTGGATACCGTTCCAATGGGTACAAATATAACGGAAAATCTGATTCCGGTTTTTCTTTTTCACTTCTTTATTTGTCAGTCGTTGATGCTCCATAGTCCCCTCCATTTATTCTTATATATTCCGAAAAATAGTAAGTTTCATTCGTATCAGATTAAATTATAACATGATTTTGCGGGAAATGTTAAAAATATCTGTTTATGCGATTAGTATAAATTCTGTGCATCGCAAAGCGTGTTACTGGGAACGGAGTGAACGGTAACCATTTTCATGTCGGAACACCTCACGGGATCCTATCTGCTGAAGGATTATAAAAAACCAAAAAAAATCAGGAAAATGATAGACAAGATTCTGAAATCAGGGTACAGTAGTAAGGTACAAAAATTTTAGAAAGTGAGTAACGTATGGAGAAAGGAAACAAACGAGGAAATTTTACCGGATCTATTGGATTCGTACTTGCAGCAGCAGGAAGTGCTGTCGGACTGGGAAATATCTGGAGATTTCCGTATCTGGCAGCGAAGGATGGAGGAGGAACCTTCATTCTGGTTTACATTATTCTGGCACTGACCTTTGGTTTTACGCTGTTGACCACAGATGTAGCTATCGGAAGAAAAACCGGACAGAGTCCGTTGAATGCGTACCGGATGATTCACCAAATGGGGCGGTCTTGGCATTCTGGCGTGTATCATTCCGGTTGTGATTCTGCCTATTACTGTTCCATCGGTGGATGGGTACTGAAATATCTGGGAACCTTTATCACCGGACATGGGGTGGAAGCCGCACAGGACGGCTATTTTACCGGCTATATCACAAGCGTGTGGCAGCCGATCATCTGGCTGTTTATCTACCTGTTCCTGACCGCATTTGTTGTTTACAGGGGAGTAAACAAAGGAATTGAAAATTACAGCAGGATCCTGATGCCGATTCTTCTGATCATGATCGTTGGCATCTCCATTTTTCGATGACTCTGTCTCACAGCGATGCGGACGGTGTGACAAGAACCGGTCTGCAGGGGCTGAAAGTTTATCTGGTACCAAATTTCAGTGGTATGACACTGAAAGACTTTGTGATCGTATTTGTCGATGCACTGGGACAGCTGTTCTTCTCGATCAGTGTGGCGATGGGTATTATGGTAACTTATGGATCTTACGTAAAGAAAGAGACCAATCTGATGCGTTCTATTAATCAGATTGAATGGTTTGATACCGCGGTGGCTCTGCTGGCCGGTCTGATGATCGTTCCGGCCGTGTATACGTTCATGGGAACGGAGGGAATGTCCGCCGGTCCGGGACTGATGTTTGTATCACTGCCGAAGATTTTTGAGGCGATGGGAGCAGCCGGTCCGGTCATCGGAACGATTTTCTTCCTGATGGTATCTTTTGCAGCGGTAACATCTTCCGTATCTGTCATGGAATCGATTGTATCTAACATTATTGACAGGTTCCATGTGAGCAGAAAGAAAGGAACGGTTCTGGTAACGATCTATGCATGTATTGTCGGAGTGATCGTGTGTCTGGGATACAATATCCTGTACTTTGAATTGAAACTTCCGAATGGTGCGGTTGCACAGATTCTGGATCTGATGGATTACCTGAGCAACAACCTGCTGATGCCGACTGTTGCACTGCTCAGCTGTATCCTGATCGGCTGGGTGGCAAAACCACAGACCATCATCGATGAAGTAACGATTGGCGGCTATAAGTTCGGAAGAAAGAAACTGTATATTGTTATGGTAAAATTCATCGCGCCGGTTCTGCTGGCAGCACTGCTTCTGCAGTCACTGGGTGTGTTCAGCCTGTAGCGTAAACCTGAAAAGGATTGCTCGAAAAAGTACGGAACAATCCGACATCAAAAACATAAAAAGTTCGAATCCACGAGTTGTTATACAACAGATGGATTGAACTTTTTATGCTTTAGAATGATATGTTATAACTTTTTCAGGTGTGGAGTTCTTTTGCAACACTTGTCCGATAAAGGGCGATAGCAAGCACAGCGGTCAGCAGATCTGAAATAGCCTGCGACAGCAAAATCCCCTGATATCCGATTGTGTGGGAAGCAATCGCAAGTACAATGGCAAAGATCACTCCCTGGCGGCTGATCGATAACAGAAACGCGTTTCTTGCCATACCTGCGGACTGGAATGTACAGGTGGTGACCAGAACAATCGCCACGAACACCATACCGAGCAGCTGCATTCGGAGCATCGGAACGCCGAGGGAGACGATTGTGTTATCTTTCATAAAGATTCGGATCATCGGGCGGGCTGCCAGAGAAAGAAGAATGGTCAGAAGAAGAGCAAGACCACATTCAAACTTATAGCGAAAGAAAGGATTTCTTTCAGCCGGCGGCGATTTTTTGCACCGTAGTTATAGCCTGATCAGCGGTTGCCCACCGAAGGCAAATCCAACCAGAATCAGCACGGCGATCATGTTGACTTTCATGACGATTCCCATGGCTGCGACGTGGTCGTTTCCGAAAGGCAGAAGGGAGCGGTTCGTGAGTGCTATGCCGAGACTCTGCATCAGGTTGGTGATGGAAGCCGGGATACCGATGGCGAAGATCTGAAGCAGCTCGGCTTTGTGAATATAGAACCCGGAAGGACTGACGGAAAGCCGTTTGCTGCGGGTCAGTAAAAACCAGACAAAGAAAATATCAGAACAGATATTTCCGATAACCGTAGCAATCGCCGCACCCGCTGCGCCGAATCCAAGCACGGAAATAAAGATCGGATCCAGAATGATATTGACGACAGATCCAAGAATCGTACCGATCATGGAAGCTTTGGCAAATCCTTCGGTACGAAGCAGGTTCGACGGAGTCAGCGCCACAATGATAAACGGTGCACCGAGCACCAGCCAGGTATAGTACTGGGAAGCGTAGGTATAAGTATCCGTGTCAGCACCGAGCAGTCCGAGAATCGGATGGCGAAACAACAGCATAAGAGCGGTGATCACGATTCCACACAGGATTGCGCCATAAAAACAGAAGACGCTGAGACGTTTTCCGTCTGCGTCTTTTTTCTCGCCGAAGAGCCGGGAGATCACGGAACTTCCACCGAGTCCGAAGATATCACCGAGGGCGATCATCAAAGTAAAAATCGGTGCGCCGAGAGAGACGCCTGCCACAAGATTGGTGTTGCCGGTACGGGCGATAAAGTAAGTATCTACCATATTATAGACCAGGGAAATCACCATACTGAACACCACTGGGAGTGCCATCGTAAAAAAGGCTTTCGGCACGGGAGCCTTTTCAAAAATTTTCATTTTCCATTGGGGAACCTCCTTTAATTATAGCCGTTTACATAGAGATAAGGGTCAAAGCTGTGATTGACCCTTACTGATATCTATTATATCGGAAAATAAATGGACAGGCAATACAGTTAAAAAGTACCAAAATTTCGCAATGATTTTTAGTGAATATAAATAAAAAATGAGAATTATATTACTGTTCCCGGGTAATATCCCGCGAGGCATTTTTGGTGAGTGAAGGTTACAGAAAAATCCGAGAGATATCGCGCGAATTTATATGATCAGCATAAATTCTGTGCATTGCGCAGCGTGTTACTGGGTGAGGAGTAACAGTAACAGAATTATCATCTAAAATAGGACTGTAGCGAAAATGATTTGGAAAATATACGGAAAAATGATAAGATAATAGATATCTAAAACGATGATATGGGAGGAAAAAATAATGGCAGATTTATTTCACAGAGTCAGTATTAGAAAGTATCAGGAGAAAAAAAGTAGAACCGGAAAAACTGGATTATATTCTGAGGGCGTCCATGGCAGCACCATCTGCCTGTAACCAGCAGCCGTGGGAATTCTACATTGTGGAAGATCCGGAGATTTTAGAAGAACTTTCTGAGACAACACCATACGCAAAACTCACTGCGAAAGCACCGGTGGCGATCGTTACCGCTTACCGGAAAGAATGTACCGTACCGGAGTACGCACAGATTGACCTGAGTATCTGTATGGAAACATGTGGCTTGCCACCGATGAAGTGGGACTAGGCGGTGTCTGGATGGGAATTGCGCCGTTAGAAGACAGGATGGAAAAAGTAGAAAAAATCATCGGTATTCCGGAAAGTCAGCGGGCCTTCGGTATCTTTGCACTGGGATATCCGGCAGAAGAGAGAACCCAGCAGGATCGTTATGATGAAACCCGGATCCATCGTGTGACAAGAGGGTAATGTGAGAACAGGAGTAATACCGAACATAATGTAGTCATGTAAAACTGACAGAATGATATGGAAACAACGTGAGGTGAGAAAATATGGTTACAATTGATCTTATCACCGGATTCTTAGGTTCGGGGAAAACGACATTTATCAAACACTATGCAAAATATCTGATGGATCAGGGAATGAACATCGGGATTCTGGAAAATGATTTTGGCGCAGTCAATGTGGATATGTTATTATTGCAGGAACTGATGGGGGATAAGTGCGAGTTGGAGATGATCGCCGGTGGATGCGACAGGGAAACACACCGGAGGAGATTTCGCACGAAGCTGATCGCAATGGGAATGTGCGGGTATGATCGGGTACTGGTGGAACCATCCGGTGTATACGATGTGGATGAATTCTTTGATGTGCTGCGGGATGAACCGCTGGATCGGTGGTATCAGATCGGAAATGTCATTACCGTAGTCAACGCAAAGCTGGAGTCGGAACTTTCGGACATGTCTGAGTATCTGCTGGCTTCGGAGGCGGCACATGCGGGTGCGGTTGTGTTGAGCCGAGCAGAAGAGGCAACGAAGGAAGAAATCAAGGCAACGGTTACACATCTGAACAGAGCACTGGAAAAGGTACGCTGCGGTCGCAGACTGGATCAGGAAATTATCCGAAAAGGCAGTCTGGCGCTCACAGATGAGGATTTTGCAAAGCTTCAGCAGTGCGGTTATGTGCAGGAAAATTATCAGAAAATGGATTTACAGAAGAAAACAGTTTTGACACGGTGTATGTGATGGAACGTCAGATGCCGGTGGAGAAAATTCTTGCTGGAATGAAAAAAATCTTTGCAGATCCGTCCTGTGGGGCAGTCTTCCGGATCAAAGGATTTATGCAGGAGGAAAATGGCAGCTGGATCGAGGTCAATGCAACTCGCCATGAATTGAAAAAACAGCCGATCAAAGAAGGACAGGAGATCCTGATCGTGATCGGGGAAGGGTTGCAGGAGGCTGCAATCAGAAAGTATCTCAGCTAAAGGATGAATGAATGTAACTATACAGCAGGTAGCGTAACTGTGAGGGGAATGAACAGTTACTGATATATAGTATAAAAAGAAGTGAAATAAATGCAATTACAAACGACACAGGCTGATATATAATATAAACAGGATAAGCTCCGGAAAACGGGGCGCACATGGGAGAAAAGTGATGAAAGATAATTATCAGAAAACCATATATGCCTGTTTTATCGGCTATGTGGTGCAGGCGGTGGTCAATAACTTTGTACCGTTGCTATTTTTAACCTTTGAAAAAACGTATGGGATTCCGTTGAGTAAGATTACCATGCTGATCACACTCAACTTTGGTGTTCAGCTGATTGTGGATCTGCTATCTGCCGGATTTGTCGATAAGATCGGCTACAGGGTATCGATAGTGATCGCACATGCGGCATCCGCGCTGGGACTGATCGGACTGGTCGTACTGCCAAACCTTTTACCGGATGCGTATACAGGAATTCTATTGTCTGTTATGATCTATGCGATCGGCGGCGGTCTGATCGAAGTACTGATCAGTCCGATCATGGAGAGCTGCCCGACAGACAACAAAGAAAAAGCGATGAGTCTGTTGCATTCATTTTACTGCTGGGGACATGTGGCAGTTGTACTGATCTCCACCTGCTTTTTTAAAATTTTCGGGATTGAAAACTGGAAGATCCTTGCGTGTGTCTGGGCGATCATCCCGGTCGTGAACGGAATGATTTTTACAAAAGCACCGATTGCTCCTCTGGTAGAAGAAGGAGAAACAGGAATGACAATTCTTGACCTGTGCAGGGAGAAAATGTTCTGGATCCTGTTATTGATGATGGTTTGCGCCGGAGCCAGCGAGCAGGCGGTCAGCCAGTGGGCGTCCACTTTCGCGGAAAAAGGTCTGGGAGTAAGCAAAGCGGTCGGCGATCTGGCAGGACCGATGGCTTTCGCCATCCTGATGGGAAGTGCCAGAGCGTTTTATGGAAAATTTGGTGATAGAATTGATCTTGACAAGTTCATGGTAGGCAGCGGGCTGCTTTGTATAGGCTCTTATCTGCTGATTTCCCTGTCTCCGCTTCCACAGCTGTCCCTGCTGGGATGTGCGATCTGCGGTCTGTCCGTAGGAATCATGTGGCCGGGAAGCTTCAGCAAGGCATCTGCAGTTATGCGAAACGGTGGAACCGCTATGTTTGCATTGTTAGCCCTCGGCGGTGACCTCGGCTGCTCCGGCGGTCCGACACTGGTTGGCTATGTATCCAGCATGTTTTCCGAAGATCTGAAAAAAGGAATCCTTGCAGCGATTGTATTTCCGGTGTTACTGATTGCAGGAACAGTGTTGTCCGGAAAGAAACGGGCAGTGAAATAAAAAATAATGAGAAAATAAGGGAAGATTCGCCTTGCTTGGTGGAGATTCCCTTATTTTTAGGCGGTTTAAAAAAAGGAGTAGATATATGAAAGAGTATCAAAACATCAGCCACGCTTTGGGCCGGTGTATAACAGAGAATCACGGATTCTGATTCTGGGAAGTTTCCCATCTGTGAAATCAAGGGAACAGGCATTTTTTTACGGGCATCCGCGGAATCGCTTCTGGAAAGTACTGGCGGCGGTATTGAAGGAGGATGAGCCGGAAACGGTGGAAGAGAAAAAGGAGATGCTTCTCAGACGTGGTGTTGCTGTGTATGATGTGATTGAACAGTGCAGTATCATAGGATCCAGTGACAGTAGTATCAAAGATGTGGTTCCGGCGGATCTTGGGAAAATCGTGGGAGAATCGCAGATCCGGAAGGTTTACACCAACGGAAAAACTGCAGGAAAACTTTACAGAAAGTATCAGGATAAGGAACTGAACCTTCCGATGGAAGAACTGCCGTCCACAAGCCCTGCCAATGCAGCGTATTCTCTGGAAAAACTGACGGAAATCTGGAGCAGAGCAATCGTGGGAGTCTGAAAAATACATCAAAACATGTTACGTCAATCATGCATGAGACTTTCAGAAAAACAAAAATATTCGCATAAAAGTCTTTTTCAAACGTCATACTATATCTGCATGTAACAAAAAAGGAGGCAGTAAGAAATGATGGGACAGGAAGAGACAATCCGGCTGTTACAGGAGTGTGACGCCGGTGTACAGATGGGAATTGCTTCGATTCAGGAGGTACTTCCGTATGTAAAAGAAGAAAAATTCCGGCAGCTGTTACTTGGATGCAGGGATAAACATGAAAAACTGCAGGAGGAGATCCGGCGGAAACTGGAAGCCAACGGGGATGAGGGGAAAGGAACCGAACCTGATGGCAAAAGGCATGTCCTGGATGAAGACGAAAGGAAAACTGGTGCTGGATGAGTCTGACGCAACGATCGCCGATCTGATGACGGATGGATGCAATATGGGAATCAAGTCGCTGCACCGCTGTCTGAACCAGTATGCAGAGGCTGACGAAAAGGCAAAGGATATTGCCAAACGGCTGATTAATATAGAAGAAAAACTTACGGTGGATATTCGTTCGTATCTGTAAAAGTAAGACGATGTTTCATAACTTCTGAACAGGGGATGAGACATCGTTTTTTTGTTTCCGGCCAATTTTCTTCCCGTAAATGAAAAAACATTCTACGGAGAGCCATACTGCGACGTTAAAAATTTAACAGAAAAGCCGAAATTGACATAAAGGTACACACAAGTATGTCAATAGAGAAAATAGTTGGAAAATTGCTGAAATTTACACAAAAAAAACGGCGCATTTTTGACGGGATGATAAAAATCACGTCGGAAAACAATCAAACATTGTAATCATGACGGCAACATGGCATAATAAGAAAGGAAATGTTAAGAAAAAGAAAATAAGAAGTAAAACAAAAGTAAAAAGAAACCAAATTTAGAATGTGTCCATTCCGGAAACAGATCCGGGATGTCAGACAACAGAGGAGAAAAATATGGCAATTTTTTCAATGATTTTGTCTTTGCTATGCGGTGTAGCATTATTTTTGTTTGGAATGTCTTTGATGGGCGATGGCCTGAAGATGGTGGCAGGTAACAAACTGGAAGCTTCTTATATCGAATGACAAATACACCGTTGAAAGGAGTAGCTCTTGGTACGGGTGTTACCAGTGTGATTCAGTCATCATCCGCCACGACGGTCATGGTCATCGGTTTTGTAAACTCCGGTATGATGAAGCTGAAACAGGCGATCGGTATCATCATGGGTGCCAACATCGGAACCAGTATTACCGGCTGGATCCTGTGTCTTTCTTATATTGGAGGAAGCGGTGGCGGAATTGCAAGTATCTTTTCTACTGCGACGATTTCTGCCGTTGTAGCTGTAATTGGTATTATTTTCCGTATGTTCTGCAAACGTTCCGTACATAAGAATATTGGAAATATCATGCTTGGTTTTGCCATTTTGATGACAGGTATGCAGATGATGAGTGGAGCGGTTTCTCCGCTGCGTGAAAATCCTACCTTTATCAAGATGCTGACGATGTTTTCCAACCCGCTGGCAGGTATTCTGGTAGGTATCCTGTTTACAGCAGTTTTACAGAGTGCATCTGCCACCGTTGGTGTGCTGCAGGCACTTTCTGTTACCGGTCTCTTAACATTTGCAAGTGCTTTCCCTATCGTACTGGGAATCGGTGTTGGTGCGGCCTGTCCGGTTTTGATCTCTGCGATCGGCGCCAATAAAAATGGAAAGAGAACCGCACTGGTCTATCTGCTGAATGACCTGTTCGGACTGATCATGTGGTCTGTTATCTTTTATACAGCCAATGCATTTGTTCACTTTACCTTTACAGATATGGTGATGACACCGGTATCTATCGCACTGTTAAATACAGTATTCCGTGTGGCAACTGTAGTAGTACTGTTCCCGTTTATTCCGAAACTCGAAAAGCTGGTATGCATCCTGGTAAAAGACAGTGCGGAAGAACTGGAAGACGAAGCAGATTTTGATCTGTTAGAGGAACGTCTGCTGAACTATCCGGCACTGGCAATCGCGCAGTGTCACCGTGCGATGAACGGCATGGCAAAGAAACTTCGCAAGAATGTCAACAGAGCCATGAATCTGTTGAATGAATATCAGCAGGATAAGTTTGACAAAGTACAGAGAAAAGAAGATCTGATTGACAAATATGAAAGCCGTCTGGGAGAATATCTGATTCAGCTGACAAAGCGTGAGATGAACACGGTACAGACCCGTCAGGTATCTCTGTATCTGCACACGATCGGTGACTTTGAGCGTATCGGAGACCATGCTTCTTATATTGCGCATATGTCCAACGAGATGCATGACAATCACACAGACTTTTCACCGGCAGCATGGAATGAGCTGAATATCGTTATGGAAGCGGTACGCGAAGAAATCAACATTACCTGCAACGCTTTTCTGAATGATGATAAAGAGGCAGCACAGAGGGTGGCTCCTCTCGGTGTGGTCATCACACATCTGTGTGACGAGTTGAAGATGCACCATGTGGAACGACTGAGCAATGGCAATTGCGGGCTGGAAGAGGGAACTGTATTTAACGATATCCTGAATAGCTTCGGACGAATTGCATCCCATTGTGCAAGTGCCATGGTAGCCCTGATGAAGAGTGGCGAACAAGACCCGGATATGCATATCCGCGACAGTAAGATCTATCCGACGGACAGTTTCGAATATTTACACATACTTCAGCGAGTACAAAAAGAAATATGATATCACTGAAAAAGGTGAAGAGCACGTGCTGAGCATGGAGCCGGAAGAAATAGAATAAAAAATATAAATGCAGAAAGCTTCCCGGGATTTTCCCGGGAAGCTTTTTTACTCTACAGGAAATTGCTTTCCTGTAAAGTAAAAAACGCTCCGCGAGGATGCGCAATGTGTTTCTCATAGTTTACATGAAATTATTTTTATGGAATCCTTTGTTGCTGTTCACTGGTGATATTCTGCAAGGCGTGTTGCTGAGAACGGAGTGAACAGTAACCAGTAACAATCTTTTTGCACAGATGAATAATATAGTAGTGCGGAAAGAAGGGTTCTGTTATAATAAAAACAGAAGAAACCGGTGATGGCATTATGGCTTGTATGTCTCGGGATTTTGACATATTCATGTCAACACCTCGCGGGAGAGTGGCTGCTGAATAGTTATTATAAATCAATACTTACAAAAGAAAGCAGACAGGAAGGGGGAAATGTATGGGTCTGGCAATTGGGTTACTTTTGGGAGCAATACTTCTGTTTTGGCTGGGAACCCGGCATCGGAAAAAGGTTTATGCCGAGTATGAGGATGACAGCCAAAAGTACACAGCCACCACAACTATGACGCTGATCAAACAGACGAAATCAGAAACCCAGCGATGGGAAGACAAGGGTGACGGCAATCAGGAACTGGTCACGGATATTTGTTATCTGCCGACCTATGAGTACACAGTAAACGGAGAGGTCTATCACTATACGAGCCGTCATGGATCTGACACCGTGCAAAAGCCCGGCATGCAGCGTACCGGCTATTACGAACCGTCCAATCCCAAAAACATCACAGAATATCAGCCGCAAAAACCGGTACTTGGGGGTGTTCTCTTTTTTATCCCGGGAGTGTATTGCTGATTTTCGGAGTTGTTGTGCTTCGGAATTCGTTATGGTGATGATATTTACACCTTTCCGTATTTTGTGCTTGCTTGTTTAAACGAAAAAAGCCCGGAGCCAAGTGCCCGGGCTTTTTGTATAATTCATTGCTTCTGCGAGAGGCTGCAGATCCATTTGCGGTTATAGACAAGATGGAGATACATGGCATCCTGTGCGCGGAGCGGATCGCGGCAGGCAATCGCATCGGCAATTTCACGGTGGCTTTCTATGGTTTCCCTGCGAAGGATTCCCCCGGTTGTCTCCACAAACAGAGGAATGGAACTGTTGATCACAGGTATCAGCCTTGGTACAACAACGTTTTTGCTGCTTAAAGCGATAGCTGTGTGAAAATCAATATCTTTTTGTGTGTGATCTTCATGATTTTTAAGAGCGTTTCTACTTCATCGCAGAGTGCAGTGATTTTTTTGATGTCTTTTTCATCTGCGCGTGTGGCAGCCATGGCAGCAATCGAAGGTTCGAGCAGAAAACGAACCTCCAGAAGATCCTGAACCAGCTTCTGTTTATTGTCAATGAAAATAAATCCAAGGGGATCTTCTACCATACCAGGAGACGCGGCGATATAGGTTCCGGATCCCTGGCGGATGGTGACAATGTTTCGGGAGGCCAGAAGCTTCATGGCTTCCCGGAGAGAACTTCTTCCCACATCCAGGCGCTGCGAGAGAATGGTTTCATTGGGGAGTTTGTCTCCCGGCTTCAAATTTTCCTCTAAAATAAGCGCGATGATGTCATCTGATATTTTTTGCGGAAGACCTTTTTCTTCCTGTGATAAAGTCATCATATGATTTGCTCCGTTTCTTAGCTGTTCCGTTATTACTTCTTATCATAATATCTTTATAGATCGAAGTCAAAGTATCAAAACACACAAAAACAAAAATGTTTTTTTAGATAAAATTCCAATATTGATTTTTAAATAAGATGATTATACGATAAATACATCGGATGAATTCAAGGCTGAACAACAAAAGATATTCGTGTAACACAAGAAAATAGCAGGAAATGCTGGTGTGTGATGTGAAAAAACATCAGATGAATTAGGAGAAGACAGAAGAATGGAAGGAACAACGTTTGCGGCGGATCCAATGCGGCTGATGATTGCAACTGCCGGAAAATCAGCCGCAAAAGAAAGTGTAGAAAGATTCCGAAAGTACATAACATAAAAGGTATAGGGAGGAAAAGATAATGCAGTTAAAAAGTCAGAAAATGAGAAAACTTGCGCCGGAGCTGGATCCGCTGCGCATCGGAACCGGATGGACGAAAGAAGATCTTGGAAAGGTTCAGGTCATAGTGGAAAGCACGTATGGTGACAGTCATCCGGGCAGCGGTCACCTGAATATCCTGGAGGAAGAGGTACGGAAAGGAATTGCAGAGGAAGGCGGATTTGGTGCACGCTATCACTGCACCGATATCTGTGACGGCGAAAGCCAGGGAACAGACGGAATCAATTACAGCCTGGCCAGCCGTGAAATGATTGCAAATATGATCGAGATTCATGCAAATGCGACTCCGTTTGATGCCGGTGTCTATCTTTCCAGCTGCGACAAAGGAGTGCCGGGAAATCTGATCGGACTTGCCAGAGTCGATATTCCGTCCGTGTTTGTTCCGGGTGGAACCATGAATGCGGGTCCGGAAATGCTGACACTGGAGCAGCTCGGAATGTACAGTGCAAAGTTTGAGCGCGGCGAGATTGATGAAGAAAAACTTGACTGGGCGAAATGCAATGCCTGCCCGAGCTGCGGTGCATGTTCTTTTATCGGAACAGCTTCTACGATGCAGATCATGGCAGAGGCGCTTGGTCTTGCACTTCCGGGAACAGCACTGATGCCGGCAACCAGCCCGGATCTCCTTGTATTTGCAAGAGAGGCTGGAAGACAGGCGGTAAGACTGGCAAAGATGGAACATATGCGTCTTCAGATATTGTGACGATGGAAAGCTTTGAAAATGCAATTCTCGTACATGCGGCAATTTCAGGAAGCACCAACTGCCTGCTTCATCTTCCGGCAATTGCACATGAATTTGGTATTGAGATTACCGGAGATACCTTTGACAGACTGCACAGAAATGCCAGATATCTTCTGGATGTACGTCCCGCAGGACGTTGGCCGGCAGAGTGCTTCTACTATGCAGGCGGTGTACCGGCTATCATGGAAGAAATTAAGGAACACCTCCATCTGGATGTAATGACTGTTACAGGAAAGACATTAGGAGAAAATCTGGAAGGGCTGAAGCGGAACGGATTCTATGAGAAATGTGAAAAATGGCTTCAGGAATTCAACAGACGGTATCAGGTAAAACTCACAAAAGAAGATATTATCCGTCCGTATGAGAAGGCGATCGGAACCGATGGAAGTATTGCCATTCTCCGTGGAAATCTTGCACCGGAAGGAGCCGTGATCAAGCATACGGCATGTCCGAAAGAGATGTTTAAAGCTGTGCTCCGTGCCAGACCGTTCGACAGCGAAGAAGAATGCCTGGATGCTGTCCTGAAGCATAAGGTTCAGAAGGGAGACGCCGTTTTCATCCGCTACGAGGGACCAAAAGGAAGCGGAATGCCGGAGATGTTCTATACATCAGAGGCAATCAGCAGTGATAAAGAGCTTGGAAAGAGTATTGCGCTGATTACAGACGGCCGTTTTTCCGGCGCATCCACAGGTCCGGTTATCGGTCATTGCAGTCCTGAGGCGGTTGACGGCGGTCCGATCGCACTTGTAGAAGAAGGTGATCTGATTGAAATTGATGTTATGGAAAGAAAACTGAATATCATCGGAGTTGCAGGAGAGCGTAAGTCGATGGAGGAAATTGACCAGATTCTTGCCGAAAGACGGAAAAACTGGAAACCGGTAGAAGTAAAATATAAAAAAGGTGTGCTGAGACTTTTCAGTCAGCATGCAGCAAGTCCGATGAAGGGAGCTTACCTGGAGTATTGATGACGAAACAGAGATTTCTGTACACTGTGTCTTCCGTATATCGATGTCCTGTTTGGAATCGAACCCTATCATCTCCGGGAAAACGAAAAGAATCACGAAGAGGGCGATGTAAATAAAAGTAGTGTCTTTAAGTTGAATGGAGATGCCCCTCAGGGTTTGAAGCCCTGAGGGATATTTTTAGTTTGTAAAAGTATAATAAGCGCAAAGAATGGATTATATACCGCAAACGGTATGTTTATAGAACAAATTGAACAAGGTCTATGATAGCATAGAAATTATGCATATCACAGTTATAGAGTACCCCATCAGTCAAATCTATTGTGTTTACAAGGATATGAAGCTGTATCTGTGAGTCGGATTGCAGGAACTCTTGGAATGACTAAGGGAGCGCTATACAGACATTATGAAAATGAGCCGTAAACGAAGGTATAGCATAATGCAACGATTTTTAACAAAATTCAGCAGAAAATGTTAAGGGAAGTTGGTCGTAAGACCACATTTTTCATGCTAAAATATGTTAAAAATAATTGCGAAGGTGGGAAAAGTATGGATAACACAAGAAGAATATATCTGGATAATATTCGCTGGATTACGGTTTGTATTGTTGTTATTTATCATGTGATTTATATGTATAATGGTGTCCAGCCGTTTGGAGTAATCGGTCCGTTTAAAGAAGAACAGTTGCAGGATGCTTTCCAATATCTCGTATATCCATGGATGATGGCATTGTTATTTACGGTGTCAGGTATGACAGTCAGATATTACCTGGAAAAGCATAATTTGAAAGAATGTATTCGAGATAAAACACGCAAGCTGTTGGTTCCTTCCACCATTGGACTTTTTGTATTTCAATGGATACTGGGATATTATAATATGAAAATCAGCGGTGCTTTTGAAAGTTTTGAATCAGTTCCGAGAATAGTTCGGTATGTGATCATGGCTATATCAGGAATCGGTGTTCTGTGGTATATACAAGTGCTATGGATTTTTTCGATGCTTCTGTTACTAGTGAGAAGATTTGAAAGGGATCGTATCTGGAAAAGAGGAGAAAAAACACCAGTCTGGTTGCTGATTTTGTTAACTGTCTGCGTATATGGATTCGCACAAGTTCTTAATACGCCGATAGTAACTGTGTACCGGTTTGGAATTTACGGGTTCTGTTTTTTTACAGGTTATTTCATTTTTTCGCATGATGAGGTTGTTGAGTGCTTAAGTAAATGTTGGGCGATTTTTCTGATCGCAGCCGGTGCAACAGGAATATTCTACACGATATATTATTATGGTGAAAACTATGCGGTAGAGCCTGTACTTAATAATATGCCTGCCTGTATTTATTGTTGGGTTTCAATTCTTGCAATTTTGGCATTTATGAAAAAATATGGAAACTTGGAAAACAAAGTATCAAGATGGATGTCAAAAAAATCCTGGGGAATTTATGTTTTTCATTATCTTCCATTAGCTTGTGTAGCTTATTATCTGAGGTGTTTTGCTTCAGAACTTCCGGCAGAGATTGTATATATAGTCGTGGGAATCAGTGCATTTGCAGGTGCATTGCTTTTATACGAAATCATCAGCAGGATACCGATTATCCGCTGGTGTGTATTGGGTCTGAAAAAGGAGGGAAAACATGTTTAAAGACAACCTTGTATCCGCACGTAAAATGCATGGCTTTTCGCAGATGAACTGGCTGAAAAGATTGGTGTAAGTAGACAGACACTTTCAAAATACGAAACAGGAGAATCCCTACCTGATATTGAGAAGGGCAAACTTCTGGCAGAAGTATTGGATGTAAGTCTGGATGATCTTGTAAATTATGACAGAGAAAACAGCAATAATCTTGGTCTTGGTGTTCCGCCAAAGGGAAAGCATGTTTTTGGAATCACGAAAGTGGGAGAGAAAGGTCAGATTGTGATACCGGCAAAAGCAAGAAAAATATTTGATATTCAGCCAGGTGATAATCTGATCATATTGGGCGATGAAAGTCAGGGAATTGCTATTATCAAAGAAAAAAGACTGGTGGAGATATTAAACGGAAAGGAATAAGAGCACTGAAATATAAAGGGTACCAAAAAGCTCACAATTTTTCTATGAAGCAATCCGCATGAAGTCCCCGGAATACTGTCAGAAACTTCCACGCTCTAGTTATAAAAGAGAAAATCTTATATATAACCGATTGTGAAGAAAAAGGAAATCTTAGAAATATTATGAAAATAATCTTGGCATTCTTAAAAGTGAGAATATAATTTAATTAAAGAATAATTTAAGGAGTGAAGATAAAAGGATGGAAATGGCTGAAATTGTGATGAACCTGTCCGACAAAGAATTTTTCAATATTTTTTGCTTTACAAAACCAGCACGGTCAAGAAAATCAGAAAAGCGCTGCCCGATGTTCCCAGTGCAAGCCTGTATCGGCACATAAAGATTCTTACAGATAGTACAATTCTTATGGTTGTGGGTGAAAATCGAATTCGCGGTACTGTTGAAAGCGTTTATCAATTAAATAAGGATGCTATGGAGACAGAAGATGAAACCGGAAATGCGGTACAAATGTCACTGCTCAGTATCTGTGCAACATTTGCGAAGTATTTTTCCAGTGGAAAGGCTGATCCAAAGAAGGATATGCTGCTATTTACAAACTGCACGCTGCTACTGACTGACGAGGAGTTTTCAGGTTTTCTTACGGAAATCAATCAGATTGCGGTCAAGTACATGAAAAAAGAGGCAGTGGAAGGCAGCAAAACGCGACAGATTACGCTCATCTCTGCCCCATCGAATGAGTAGGTGATGATTATGGAAAAGCAAGGGCAATAGGCTGCGTATGCCATATTGTCACGGGAAAACCCGTGTGTGGTTGCGAGAAGATACTGTTCTTCGGAATTATCTTCTTTTCTGTCCAAAGTGCAAGCAGGAAACACTCATTGATTTACGACAATTTCATATAACACTTTTGAAACAGTCAGACGCTAAGACACAGAGCTGGACTTGATGTTAGATCGAGTTCGTTCTGCGTCTTTTTGAAAAGAGGGAACAGAATTGAAAAAAGAAAATGATATTTTAGAGAAAACATTGGACATTGCAGAGAGCGGATATGATAACGCATATCAATTTTTGTTTGGAGGCCTATAAAAATGCTCCTGAAAACTATGGACCGCAAACACTGTATTTTCTGTCCTGTCTGGCAGGCGGGGCAGGTATGCCTGAAAAAGCATTGAGGTGGCTGAAATACGCAATTATAAATAAGGCTGGTGGTATCGTCCAGAGATATTGGAAGATGATGATCTGGAACTATTGGAAAATAATTCGGAGTTTATTTCACTAAAATCAATTTCCAATGATCGGTATACAGCTGCTGTTGCTAAAACAAAGTCATTATTTTCATGGAAAAAAAATGTGTCTGATTAATCGTGTTTTTGGCTGTTCAATGGGAATACAACAAAACAGTGAAATTGGCACGTAGGGAATTGGTTTGCCAATCATTGAAAGATGATAAGCTGTGGCAGATGGAAACCATACAAAGTGCTGAACCGGATGGATACGGAACATATCGTTGGAGTTATGATATGGTTTCCTATATTCCGGTAGCAAATGCAATCGAAAAAATACATAATATAGATTATCAAAAAATTGTATGTGGAGGATTTTCAGCAGGATGTGATATGCTGTTGCGTTCCGTTTGTTTTTCAACAGCCGGTTGCAATATGTTGATTTTGCAAAGCCCGTGGATTCCAATTCTACAAGAACATGGGCATGATCTGGTTCAAACACTAAGGGAAAAGAATATAAAAATACGAATCTTTTGTGGATCAGATGATGAAGATTGTATGCCGATGGCACAGCAACTTTATACTGTGACAAAGCAAGCAGGAATAGATGTAGAATTTTCAGTACAGGAAAACAGTCGCCATCAGTTTCCGACAGAGATGTACACATTAAAAGAATTATGGAGAAACATACTATGAAAAAGTCATATGAGAAAAATGAACTGACTTTTGCACTTGTGTGGATCGTGATTTACTGCGTTCTGCAGTCGCAGTCGACTTTCTGCTGGTAACGATCTTTTATCGCGGCGGCAGCTGCTATCTTGCATCTTCGACCACGCTGCCATCAACATGCTTGGATTTATGCTCCTGTCAGGATGGAGATTGGGATTTTGCAGATATATGATCTGCTTTGTGGCTGTAAATCTTTTTCTACTGCTTATGATGAGTTGGAACTGGATACGTTAGGAGATAAAAGACAGCATTATGGTTTTAATTCTGTCATGAAGTTTCATTTATATGGTACAAGTGCTTCTGGTATCGAAGTCAGCGAATATGCGACTACGGACGAAAATGGTGTAGCAACTTTTAAGAATGTTCTGATTGCAGGGGCTGCCGGATACACAATGGAAGAGGTAGATACTGCTGTTTGTTATGTGATTCCTGATGGAAATATGGAATATAAATCATTGCTTGCTATGGTTACAGAGATAAATGCAACGCAGGTTGACACACAAGACAAGCTTACGGATCAGGTGTATCATTACGATGTAACAGATAAGGTGTTTGAAAAGGCTTCCAGATACGAGGACAGGAGAATAGAAAAAGAAGAATCCAAGACTTTTGCCGGAACTAAGAAAAACACCTCGGCGTGAAGATGTTAGTTTATAAGATTGGAGGATAAGACTATGAATAAAGCAAAGAGACAGTACGTAAAAAAGGTAAATGCTATAGTCGAAAAGAAAAAGCAGAATAAGAAATAAGGTTTGAGAGGTGGCGAAAGCTGCCTCTTTTACATATAGGACTATTTATATTGAATATTTTTTACGAAACTGTCCAAAATATTCAATAAGATTTGCGTTTTGCATTGTAAAGAAATATAATATTGTTGAACAAACAAGACGCAAATGTAAAAAATATTCAATGATAATTTAACTAAATAAAGTGAAAATTTATTTGATTGAATATTTTTTACGGAATCGTATAAAATGTGCAATAAAGGAGAGTGACTTATGGATATCAAGAGAGATAAATACTTGAATGATTTGATTAATCGTATGCACAATGGAATGATAAAAGTTGTAACTGGTATCAGAAGATGTGGAAAGTCTTATCTGTTATTTAATATTTTCAAAAATTATTTGCTGGAGCATGGTGTGACTGCTTCGCATATTATTACGATTGAACTAGATCAACGTAAAAACAAAAAGTATCGTGACCCGGATACAATATTAGATTACATCGAGTCTTTGATAGAAGATGATGAGCAGTATTACATCATGCTTGATGAAGTGCAGATGTTACAGGAGTTTGAAGAAGTTTTAAATTCGCTGCTTCATATCAGAAATGCGGATATATATGTGACAGGAAGTAACTCTAAATTCTTATCTAAGGATGTGATTACGGAGTTTAGAGGCAGAGGTGACGAAATTCATATTTATCCATTAACGTTCAAAGAGTTTATAGAAGCCTACGATGGTGATATGTACCGTGGATGGGCAGAGTATGTTGTGTATGGTGGTCTTCCGCTTACTGTAACAATGAAAACGGAAGAACAGAAAATTAGCTATCTGACAAATCTTTTTAAAGAGACTTATCTGAAGGATATTATTGAAAGACACCATATTGAAAAAACGCAGGAGCTAGAAGATTTGGTTAATATCTTAGCCTCTGCCATTGGTTCGTTGACAAATCCACCGAAAATTGAAGCTACCTTTAAAAGTGCGATTCAGTCAACAATTAGCCTAAATACAATCAGACAATATATTGAACATTTGGAAGATGCATTTATTATCAATAAAGCCAATCGTTATAATGTAAAAGGCAGAAAATACATTGGTACACCGTTGAAATATTATTTTGAAGATGTGGGACTTAGAAATGCGAGATTAGGATTTAGACAGGTTGAAGAAACACATCTGATGGAGAATATTATTTACAACGAATTACGAAGCAGGGGATACACAGTAGATATTGGTGTTGTAGAAAAGCGTGGAACTGATGAAAATGGTAAAGAGTACAAGAATCAGTTGGAAATTGATTTTGTAGCTAATCTTGGCAGTAAACGTTATTATATCCAGTCCGCTTTCAGTATGCCGACAGAAGAAAAGCGTATTCAGGAAAAAGCTTCTCTTGTAAATGTAAATGATTCTTTTAAAAAGATTATCGTTGTGAAAGATGTTGTAAATGTTACAAGGGATGAAGATGGATCACTACGATGAGTATCTATGACTTTTTATTAAAGGAAAATAGTTTGGAGTTGTAAGAACTTCCTAATAGATTTAATACGCATAATACGGAAGGAGGAAGTTACAGTGATAAGATATCAGAGGATTTAAAAGGAAAGATACAAAAGACTAAAGATGCTATTGTTGAAGATATGAATTATTTTTATTCTAAAATAGATGTAGAAGGTCAATCTGTATATAGTGATATATTTGGAACAAAGGATAAAATATATTCAGGAAGTGAAGCAACAGAATTTCATTTAGCAAAAATGTTTGCATTTGCACATATATTAAAACATGATTATCCAATAATCGTAGATTCTTTTAGAGCAGAGGATTTATCTACAGACAGAGAAGATAGAGTGTTAGATGAGTTTTTGAGATTAAATAATCAGATTATTTTTACAACAACAGTGAAAAAAGAAGAAGGAGGAAAATATCAAAGAAGTACAAATATAAAATCGATAAACTTTAGTGAACATACTACTAATAAAATGTTATCAGAATTATATTTGGAAGAATTTAAAAAATTGATAGAAGATTTAATGATAATTGAAGAATAAAAAGACCGATTGGTTCACTAAGAATCAGTCGGTTTTTCTATGCCTATTTTTATTTATACATAGCCAGTCCTGTAAAAAGGATGGGCTATTAAATTTTTAGAGAAAGGAGGAAACTATATGACCAAATGTAAAGTAATCGCCCTTGCAAATCAGAAGGAGGAACAGCGAAGACCACAACTACATTAAATCTTGGAATTGGTCTTGTACATCAGGGGCGAAAAGTATTAATGGTTGATGCTGATCCACAGGGAGACTTAACAACCGCATTAGGGTGGACTGATGCAGATAATCTTCCGATTACTTTGGAAACACAAATGAAGAAGATATTACAAGACGAACCATTTGTGTATAATGAAGGTATTTTGCATCATGAAGAGGGAGTAGATATTATTCCGACTATATTTGGAATTATAGAAGAACTCAAGCAATGCAATTATGTAAAAGTTATTGTGATTGCGAATACAGATGAAATACAATCGGACAAAAAAAGTTGTATTTGAAAAGTATAATGAAAAGGTCATTGAAAGAATATATCATATTACAGAACGTGCAGAGAAAGTGACATGGAGTAAAATGAATATCCATGCAGACTTTGTTGAAAAATTCTTGGAAATCCATAAAGTCAAAAATTTACGGGCGCTCGAAAAGGCGCAACGTTTTTTTGAAGATGTAAAATTGTTTTGTAATAATGACATGAGTGAGCAATTTAAAGAAGAATTAAGGTTAATATGCTTTGCTGTTGTTGTGGAGAGTATAGAAAACTTGTACTATAAAGAAAATTGATTCTGATAATAGTGATTCTGTAGAAAAAATGGCAAATACAATTGGAAATATGCCTCAGCATAGAATTGGCAGATATCTTTATGGAATAAAGTGTAGTACAAATTTGGTAGAAATGATACTGAAATATTATGAGGAAGGGGTATTAAATGAAGAACAATTGGAGGCTGAATACAAGTTATTTCTTAATTCAGGAGATAAGCCCAACTATTATAAGTCAGATGAGGAAATAAGGCTTGTATTACCTATTTTAAGAGAGAAAATGCTTGAAGCAAAGAGTTTAGCAGAATTAAATGAATTTGCAGATGCGTATGTTGTTTGGAATGATGTTTTAGAGGAAAATAATGAAAGTGTTTTATCAGAATATAGAAATATTTTAAAAGAAATGCTGGAAAAAACTGTTTTAGACGGAAAAGAGGAAATACTATCGTATTCATATGATTTGTTTCACATGTCAGCGGAACAAATAAAAAGAATATATCAAGAAGAAAATAAAGAAATGATGAAATTTTTAATTAGAGACATATGTGGGATATTTGAAAAAAACAAACTCATGGGAAAAGGGCTTATGAGTATTCATATAAACTTAGAAATAATTTTGATAGTAGTTATTATCAAGATATTATCATATCAGAGATAGACAAGTTGTATAATAGAATTTCTTTTCCAGTAGACAATGTGGATGAAGATAGATATCATACGTGTTATAATATTATGTATGTTTTGTATCATTCGGATGCTGAAAAATTCTTGCAGTATTGTGAAAAAATAAAAGAAGATTGTGATCATATGTCAAGACATAGAATAGAAGTTTTGGTCGAAGAAATAGTAAAAAAATAGAAATAAAATCTACATTGCCAGATGGTTCCCCTCAAGGAATCACCTGGCTGTTTTCATGTCCGGATATTATCCTCAATAATATCAATCCAAGGCAGGAAAGGAGATGAAAACTATGCCATATATATCACCATCGGTCGTGCAGAAGGTCAAGCGGATGGACTTGCTCACATACCTGGAAAATTATGAACCATACGAATTAGTTCACTTTTCCGGTAACACCTACACTACCAGAACACACGATAGTTTGAAAATATCAAATGGGAAATGAATGTGGTGGAGTCATTCCGAAATTTTCCCTTTGTTCGGACGGTGTCAGATAGTTTGAAAGTAAGGGCAGGTTCCGGGACGGAAGTTATACCCCGGTGGCAGGAGATATTATTTTCTTTGACTGGGGAGACAATGGAACGATTGACCACGTTGGAATTGTAGAGAGTGTCAGCGGTGGAACCGTCAATACTATAGAAGGCAACAGAAAAAGTGTGATGGTCTAATGGTGAATCTGGAGTATACAATTCCTGAAAATAGACTTGACTTTCAAATATTACAAGTGTAAGATTTAAGAAACAAAAAAATTAGAAGAAAGGAATATCTATGAAAAGAAGACGAAAAAAGCAAAATATCCAAAAATCTTACGCTTGTAAGATTTTTGGGCTGATAGTAGCTATAACAGTAATTGCTGTTTCAGGAGGTGTTTTATTAAAAAGGACGATAACGGAATCACCAGAAGACACACTTGTGGAATATATGAACCATATTGAAAAAAAGGAATATGAAGTAATGTATACTATGATAGATTCAGATGAAAAAGTTTATCTGACAAAAGAAGAATACATACAACGAAATTCTAAGATATACGAAGGAATAGAGGTCAGTGACATTAAAATCAGTCATATAGCTGTGAAAGAGAAAAAAGCAGATACAGTTACGCTTTCGTATGAAACATCATGTAATACAATTGCCGGAACAATACAATTTGACAATATGGCGGAACTGAAGAAGACGAAACAGGGATATAAATTAGTATGGCAGGATAGCCTGATTTTTCCAGATTTAGAGAGTGATGATAAAATAAGTGTTACTACATCAAAAGCGGAGAGAGGAGAAATATTAGACCGAGATGGTAAAATGCTTGCAGGAAAAGGAGTAGCAACATCAGTTGGCATTATACCGGGAAAGCTGGAAGACAGGAATGTATCTATTGAAAAAATAGCGGAGTTATTAGAGATAGATGTAGAAACAATAAATAACAAACTCACAGCAAAGTGGGTAAAAGAAGATTCTTTTGTACCAATTGAAATTATTCCGAAAGTAGAAGAAATAGATTTAATGAAAATACAGCCAGAAGAAAAGACACTTGAGGAGCAGGATTGTCAGAATAAACTTTTGGAAATTCCAGGGGTTATGCTATCAGATGTGGAAGTTAGAACCTATGAGTTAGGGGAAGCAGCAGCTCATTTAATTGGTTATGTACAGTCTGTAACAGCAGAAGATTTGGAAAATCATCCAGGGGAAGGATATTCAGCTGAAAGTGTAATCGGAAGATCTGGGGTGGAAAAGTTATACGAAAAGCAATTAAAAGGAAAAGATGGTTGTGATATAAAGATTTTGGATAGTGATGGGGAAGTAAAAGAGGTTCTTGCAAGTATTTTTAAAGAAGATGGTATGGATATAAGATTAACGATAGATTCCGATTTGCAAAAATCATTATACGAGCAGTTTAAAGAAGATCCGGGGTGTTCTGTCGCAATGAATCCTTATACGGGAGAAGTATTGGCTTTGGTAAGTACCCCATCTTATGATAATAATGAATTTATACGGGGCTTATCATCAGAGAAATGGACATCATTAAACGAAGATGAAAAGAAGCCATTATATAATCGTTTTCGTCAAGTATGGTGTCCTGGCTCAACATTTAAACCAGTTGTGGCAGGAATTGGGTTGAAAACGGAAAGCATAGATCCAAAAGAAGATTTTGGAAATGAAGGTTTGGCATGGCAGAAAGATTCGTCTTGGGGATCTTATCAAGTGACAACACTTCATGAATATGAACCGGTTATTATGAAAAATGCAATTATCTATTCTGATAATATTTATTTTGCAAAGGCAGCTCTTAAAATTGGTAGTGAGAATTTTATGAATACTTTAAATGAAATAGGATTTAATCAGAATATGCCGTTTGAGATTGCGATGCAGGAATCAACATATTCCAATACAGATAAAATAGAAACAGAAATACAATTGGCAGATAGTGGTTATGGGCAAGGGCAGATTCTTGTAAATCCATTACATCTGGCAAGTATTTATACTTCATTTTTAAATGAAGGGAATATGATAAAACCGTATTTGAAATACAAAGAAGAAGCATCCGGTGAAACATGGATAGAAAATGCGTTTAGTAAAGAAAATGTAGAAGAAATTATGCAAGGGGTGGAAGGTGTTGTAAATGATCCGGAAGGAACCGGATATGCTGCACATCGTGACGATATTTTGCTGGCTGGAAAAACAGGGACAGCCGAGTTGAAGGCAACGAAAGAAGATACTTCTGGCAAAGAAATCGGGTGGTTTTCGGTGTTTACGGCAGATAAAAGCGTGGACAAACCAATTCTTCTTATCAGTATGGTTGAGAATGTGAAAGGAATCGGTGGAAGTGGTTATGTTGTTAAAAAAGATGCAACAGTATTGGATGAGTATTTTGAAGAATAAAAAAATTTTTATGAGAAATTATTACATATGTAAGATATTTGCGATGATATTGATAGTTCTTATTGTTTTTACAGGGTGCGGACAAAATCGAATTACGGAAAAAGAAGAAAAGAAGAAACCGTAGAATCTGAAATGAATGCAGAAGTAAAAAAAACAGCACAAACTTTTCGGTCTGTTTATATGAAGGAGAAGTCGGAGTTAAATACATTAAAGGCGAAAAGAAAAATTATCAATTGTCTGGAAGAGAAAGGATATGCGGCAGTAGATTGTGATAATCAGATTGATATGGTCAATCGTGAAAAAGTAGAAGAATTTTGCAAAGCAGCGGAGAAAGAAGAACAGGCAGCAGTTGATATTGTTGTTGTATTTGATGAAGGGGAAATTATACAATATCATTTAGAGTCAATGAATGGAAAGATAAATGTTCGATTATGTCAGGTTAAATGGAAGGATAATAGTCCACAGGCTAATTATTATGATAAATATGAAGCATATGAGTGGAAATATACAGAAAAAGGATACTTGTTTCTGGAGGAATATCACCCACCGGGATTTGATGGAGCACCGGGCGAAACTGGATTCAGAGTGCAGCCATTAGATAAAACATGCCGGGAATTGAATCGAAAATATGTTATGCCGTTGGGGTATGCACTTAATAATCTGTTGATTACAAATTGGGATAACCAGAATTATACGGAACTTGATTTTTATGATCTTTATGAAAAAATGTATTATATGAAATATGGAAAGCAAGTTCCATATGAAGCAAATTATGGTGGAGCAGAATATGAAGTTCCAAAAGATGAGTTTGAAGAGGTTATAAAGACCTATTTACCATTTAGTAATAGCGAGATTGAAAAAGGAACTTTTTATAACTCTGATAATAGAACTTTTAGATACAGACCGCGAGGGTTATATGATTGTGAATTCCCATATGAGCCATATCCGGAAGTTATATCATATGAAAAATTACAAGATGGAACATTAAAACTTACGATAGAAGCAGTATGGGAAATCAGAATGTTAGATCAGGCAATCACCAGTGAATTGATGATAAAATCTATGGAAGACGGAAGTTTCCAGTATTTATCAAATAAAGTAATCAGGTCAGATCAAAATGCAAATGCAGGGTGGTATATGCCAAGGTTAACAGAAGAAGAGTGGGAAGAGAATTACAGTAATAATTAGGGGGCAATATGAAAAGAAAAAGTATTTTGTTAGTACTTTGTATAGGAATGATTCTGACTTCCTGTGAAAGTAAGATATCGTTAAACAGCACAGATGTAAAAAATGAGAAGAATCAAAAAAACACTACCATGGAAAATCCGGATAAGGGATATAATCTACCAATCGATGAAGACAAGAAAAAGGAAGCTGTGAACGATTGTGAAGAAATTATGGGCATTATCCGAGATATTTATTCTGAATATAATGGAATACAAGAAGCAGATCAGAATACTGCTGAGCAAATGATGAATCGGATGAAAGAAATTATCAAACAAAATGGGAATCCGGTCATTGGTTCCGATCATTATTCTGTTATGGATAATTATCAGAAGATGGAACAATTTTTAAAATCTGCAGAACAAGAAGAAAAAGGAAGTGTAATTTTATATGAAGCAGATACAGATGGTGGAATTACCAGAAAAGAATATAGTTATGATGGAAAAGAAATGAGTGTGATGTCCGCAAAAATGATCTGGAGTGAGGATACAGAGCCTGTACTTACATACATATCGCTATCAAAAATAAAAGAATGGGCATATACTGAAAATGGGAATTTCTGTTATGAATTATGCGTACCTGAACCACCGGAAGTGACAGAGATTGTAGATGGAAGTTGTATTATCCGGGTAAAGCCTTTGAGTGAGGAGTGTCGGGAATATTCAAAAAAATATGTGAGTACGTTCGGCTATCAGGGAAACAATCTGTTATGTTCAAACTGGAATGCGGAGGATATGCAGGGGTTGGATTATAATGGACTTTATGAATATTTTTATCAAATGAAATATGGAGAAAAATTTACTGCAGAAAAAGAGGTTGTGGGAATTCCAGCAGAAGAGTTCGAAAATGTAATTATGACATATCTTCCTGTTACAAAAGAAGAATTGAAAGAATGGGCGGTCTACGATGAACAAAGTAATATGTTTATCTGGGAACGATTGGGATGTGGTAATTATTCACCAACACATTTTGGCTTGTCTTTACCGGAAGTAACAGAAGTCAGGAACAATGAAGATGGAACCATTGTTTTGACAATTCATGCAGTATGTGATTCTGTTGTATGTAATGATGTTGTTATTACACACGAACTTACGATGAAAATTCAGGATGATGGAACGATTCAGTATGTTGGAAACAGGATTTTAGATAATGGTATTGATAATATACCGAGGTATCAGTACCGGTTAGGTAATTTGCAGAATTGATCAGTAGAGAAGAATGAAATAAAGAGAACTGATAACGGGAAATTATGCTATCAGTTCTCTTTATTTATTTCCAAATACCAAGATTAGAAAGTACAGATTCTGTTATTTCGGTAGCCTGACTTCCAGTTGCACCAGAAGAGGATTGAATATTTGTTGCGAAGTAGTAAGTATTATTCGCTGTTTCAATGTATCCGATAAACCAACCATTGACATCTTTACCATTGACACGCCCAGTTCCTGTTTTCCCGTAAAGAGAACCGGAAGAAGTAGTGGAAAGCAGCAGAGCTTTTTTTACTGCCTGGATATTTTTACTGTCAAAATGAAAATTATTTTGATAGAAATCCTGTAACAATTCCACCTGTTCTATGGGTGATATCTTCAGAGAGAAATCTGTCCAATAGAGATTTAGATTTGTTCCAGTATTCTGATTCCCATAGTTTATTGTCTGTAAAAATGTTCTTACGGCTTCAAAACCTGCCTGTGAATCAATTGCCTGAAAATACCAGTTTACGGAATTATGTATAGCCGAGGTTAAATCTTGATCGGCTTCCCATGAATTAAAAGGATATGGTTCTCCATTCCATGTGAAAGTGGAATGTTCTGGTGTAATAATTCCAGATTCCAAGCCAAGTAATGCATCATATATTTTATAAGTCGAATTCGGTGATACACGTGTGGAAGCATGCTCCATATTATAAATATTCCATTTATCAGCAGACTGATCATATAAAACAAAACTTCCAGTGTAGTCCCCAAAATTGGAAGAAAGATTTAGCTGAGTAATATTCTTTTCGGTTGTGTCAAAATGATACCCAGTCTGATCAGAAGCATAAACAGAAAGTATGGGAATGCATCCAATGATGATAGTAGAGACGAATATGCATATAAGATATCCACGAATTTTTTGTTTAAAAGTAGGTTGGTGGAATGATGCAATATTTAAAATGCGTCCTTTTAACTGTTTTATATTTCCACTGATTCCCATAGTAAGAGGGAATGGAGACAGAGCTATTGTTTCGGCAAAGTTAATCAGTGTATTTCCATATGACTTGTATTCTGTTTCTTTCAATAATTGTAATACAGCACTGTCGCAGGCAAGTTCGCGTTCCTGCCGTATTCTTTTTAGAAAATACCAGATTAGGGGATTGAACCAGTAGAAAACATGAACTGTATTTATCAAATATCCAATTAGAATATCTTTATGCTTGTAGTGCTGCAGTTCATGAAGAAGCATATATCGAATATCAGTTGAGCTTATAGTTCCAGCGTTAAAATCTGAAATCAAGTGAATTGGAAGATAAATGCGAGGATGCAGGAAACCAGCCAAAACAGGAGATTTCAAAAATGCTGTACTATAAATCGGAATGGTATGCTTGCTGTTCACTTCGTTTAAACATTCTATGTAAAGAGCGTTGAGTTCTTCATTTTGAAGAGGTAAAGCAGAACTATGTAAGGCTTTTACTTGTTTTACTGAGCGGTAGAGAAGAAAAAACATTATGAATATACCGATACTCCAGAAAAATACAAGTAATGTGTGAATAAAAGTTGGTATTTGGGTGCTGACAGAGACAGCAAAATCATTTATTTTATCCAAATTATAACCATTACCAGAAAGAAAAGTGGTTTGAATGTCACCATTGGTACTTGAACTGGCTGTCAGCAAATGGCTCCACGATATAGAAGATGGGGCAGAGCTTATTGGTAAAAAGGGAACAATTAGAACGGCAAGAAATATAATCGAAAGATTATATTGCATACGTGCGGATAATTGCCTTTGCAATAAATTTTTTAATCCCAGTAAACTACCTAAAAAAATACAAATGATGGCATTACAGAGTAAAAATCGAAAACTAAAATATATCAAAATATGCTCCTCCCATGGTTAATGATTGGAAAGAAGATTCCGTAAGCTGGCAATGTCTTCTTCAGACAATTTATCATCCTCAATGTAAGAGGCAAGCATAGAAGTGATATTACCATTATAATATCGCTTTAAAAAAAGAATTACTTTCCTGCCGAATATATTCGTCTTCCTTGACCAATGGAGTATAGACAAAAACCCGGCTTTGTTTTTCATAGGTTAGTGCTTTTTTAGAAACGAGACGTTTAATCAATGTCTGAATTGTTTTAGGACTCCAACTGGAAATTTGTGTTAATTTTTCAGTAATTTCATTGGTGCTGATTGGTGCGTATTTCCAAACGATTTTCATAACTTCAAATTCAGCTTCTGAAATTTGAGGCAGATTGCTCATGTGATATTCCTCCAAATCTTACGTGTGTAATAAAAATAGTATATATCGGAAAAGGATGGTCTGTCAATGTGTTTAAAATTTACAATTAAATTTCACAGAACAAACATTCGGCTTTGCTCTGTACTTTTTTTCTTCCGAATGCTATACTGGATAAGTAACAATACTAAGAATACAACTACTATTTCTAAAATATCACCGCCAGCCAGAGCGGATCAGGAGAAATCATATGGATCATTTTGAATTAGTATCCGAATACAAACCAACCGGCGATCAGCTGAAGCGATCAAAGAGCTGGTCGAAGGGTTCAAAGAAGGCAACCAGTGTCAGACACTTCTGGGTGTCACCGGTTCCGGTAAGACATTTACCATGGCAAATGTCATTCAGCAATTAAACAAACCAACGTTGATTATTGCACATAACAAAACGCTTGCAGCGCAGTTATACGGAGAATTTAAGGAGTTTTTCCCGAATAACGCAGTGGAATATTTTGTCTCCTACTACGACTACTACCAGCGAAGCCTATGTCCCCTCCACGGATACTTACATTGCCAAGACTCCGCCATTAACGAGGAAATCGACAGACTCCGGCTCTCAGCTACCGCGGCACTTTCCGAACGGAAAGATGTTATCATCGTGTCCAGTGTATCCTGTATCTATGGAATCGGCAGTCCGAAGGACTATCAGAACATGATGATCTCACTGCGACCGGGGATGGAGAAGGATCGGGATGAGGTGTTGCGGAGTCTGATTGACATGCAGTATGACCGAAACGATATGGATTTTCACCGTGGAACCTTCCGGGTGCGAGGGGATGTGGTGGAGATTATTCCGGCGTATGAATCGGATGTGGCGATCCGGGTGGAATTCTTCGGAGATGAGATTGACCGGATCACGGAAGTGGATGTGCTGACCGGGGAGATCCGGAGAGAACTGAATCATATCGCCTTATATCCGGCGTCTCATTATGTTGTGCCGATGGAACGTATCCTGGAGGCTCCAAGGCCATTGAAAAAGAAATGGAAGAACAGGTGGCGTATTTTAAAAGCGAAGACAAACTTCTCGAGGCACAGAGAATCAGCGAACGGACCAATTTTGATCTGGAAATGATGAAAGAGACAGGTTTTTGTTCCGGTATCGAGAACTATTCCCGGCATCTGGCAGGACTGAAACCGGGAGAGCCGCCGTATACACTGATGGATTACTTCGGGGATGACTATCTGATCATGATTGATGAGTCACATATTACGGTACCACAGGTGCGCGGTATGTATTTTGGTGACCAGTCAAGAAAATCGACGCTGGTGGACTATGGATTCCGTCTTCCGTCGGCAAAAGATAACCGACCGCTGAATTTTGAGGAATTTGAAGAACGGATCGATCAGGTGCTTTTCGTGTCGGCAACGCCGGGACAATATGAAAAGGATCATGAACTTCTTCGTGCAGAGCAGATTATCCGACCGACCGGACTTCTGGATCCTTATGTGGAAGTGCGTCCGGTGGAGGGACAGATTGACGATCTGGTAGGAGAAGTCAACAAAGAAGTGGAAAAACATAATAAGATTCTGGTGACAACGCTTACCAAACGAATGGCAGAGGAACTGACCGATTATATGAAAGATCTGGGTATCCGTGTCAAATACCTGCATTCCGATATCGATACGCTGGAACGATCAGAGATTATCCGCGATATGCGTCTGGATGTATTTGATGTGCTGGTGGGTATCAACCTGCTTCGAGAGGGTCTGGATATCCCGGAGATCTCACTGGTGGCGATCCTGGATGCGGACAAGGAAGGATTCCTGCGATCGGAAACTTCTCTGATCCAGACAATCGGCCGTGCAGCAAGAAATGCGGAGGGACATGTCATCATGTATGCAGATGTGATCACAGATTCCATGCGCCGCGCCATCGATGAGACACTTCGAAGAAGAGAATTGCAGGAAACATATAATAAGGAACACGGAATTACACCGAAGACAATCAAAAAGGCAGTCAGAGATCTGATCAGCATATCCAAAGAGGTGGCGAAGACGCAGAAGAAGCTGGAAAAAGATATGGAATCCATGAGCCGAGAGGAACTCGAAGACTGATCGGAAAAGTACAGAAACAGATGAAAGCGGCAGCGGCCGACCTGAACTTCGAGATGGCCGCCGAACTGCGCGACCAGATGATCGAACTGAAGAAGAATCTGGAAGAACTGGACAGGTAGGAATACAACTCAAAAAATTTGTATATTATATAAAGAAAGAATTTTCTGAAAAAAATGTCCCCGAAATGTGTGAGCGGATATTTACAGCAGAAGATTCTTTCTTTTTATGTACAGGAGTAACTATTCAGTAGGTAGCATTCCGCAAGGTGCTTTTGCATGTTTTGCCAAAATCCAGAGACATACAAGTCAAAATGCCTTAGAGCGTGTCTGAAAAATCATTTCCGCAATCTGCAAGCCCCACTTGCGGGAGTTACCCTCGTTCGGTTGCCGCTAGCCCGCTACGCCGCCCTCATTCGGATAAATCTCCACAAACTGAGACTCGCAGCTCACGAAAAGCC
>ENA-OQAZ01000206-OQAZ01000206.1-human-gut-metagenome-genome-assembly--contig:-NODE-206-length-33231-cov-3.083404_pt1 | contig 33231 bp, 38 predicted proteins | sample MGYA00242737_ERZ504531 | MGnify/ENA primary metagenome ERZ504531 (study PRJEB26092, sample SAMD00036244) | human gut metagenome | host: Homo sapiens | study: EMG produced TPA metagenomics assembly of... | reverse complement strand
GTTAACCCATATAATAGAAATGTAGAGCGTCTTCATCATTTGATCATGACAGCACAAAAGACTGGAAGAAAGCTTGTCATGGACGGTATTCAGGCAGATATGTGCAGACATTCTATCCAGAGGATGAGATTTTGATGTATGAAACAGCGTTGGTGCTGATGCTAAGAAGGCAGAGGAGCGTGGCTGGAGTATTATCACAAGAGAGGAACTTCTTTCTAATCCGTCAAAATATATTTTACAGCAGGACTACGTAACTTTTATGAGTTGATGGATTTAAGTTCTGTAATTACACTTTATATTCATATGGATGGTGCGCCGCTTGGCGATTATGATCCTTCTTTTGGAAAGATGCACCGTATTTTAGATCATATGAACATTCCATACATGAATATTGGAATCGGAGGTCACTCCAGACCATACTATTTAAGAACTATGCTGGATACCATTGCACCGCATATTCTCGTTCCGCTTCACAGCTTCCGTCCGGAGCAGGTAAATACCGCACATGCAGATAAGCGCATCCTGCCAGAGTATGGTGATTGCTTTGCTTTTGAAAATGGCGAGATGATCTTAAAGAAGAATTAAAATAGGAGCGACATCAAATGAGAATTTTAATTGTAAATGATGATGGAATAAAAGCTCCTGGTATACGAAAGCTGGCTGAACTTTCTATGCAGCTTGGCAAGGTGTGGGTTGTGGCACCAAAGAGCCAGTGCAGCGCGATGTCACAGAGAATTACTTTATTTGAAGATATTGAAGTAACACCTGAATGCTATGATTTAGATGGCGTGCGTGCTATAGTGTGGGCGGAACTCCTGCAGATTGTGTAAAGGTAGCACTTGAGTTTTTGATGCCAGAAAAGCCAGATATTGTATTTTCAGGAATTAACAGTGGTTATAACACTGGAATTGACATTCTTTACTCAGGAACTGTTGGTGCAGCAATGGAGGCGCTTGCAAATGGCATCCGTTCATTTGCTTTTTCTAACAAAAATGATACAAGCTGGGAGACTGCAGACGCATATCTTATTTCGATTGTAAAAGAGCTTCTTGATGAAAATCTTTCAATGGATTGCATTTGGAATGTGAACTTTCCAGGCTGTAAACTTTCAGAGTGTAAGGGAATCTTGCGTGATCGTATCCCTGCAAAGCACCAGTTTTATCAGGATGACTATGTGCGTACAAATCATGCAGACGGCAGTTTCTCACTTCGCTCAAAAGGGTGTAATGACAGAAAAGGCAGAGGAAGGTACTGATATCAGTGCGCTTCTTAATAATTTCATATCCATAGGTTCTGTGCGCTGCGCGGCACTTGGATATCAAAAGGATTAGGTAAATAATGGAAAAAAGAAAAGTAAAAATCTATTATACGTCAGATGTACACGGATATTTCTATCCGACATCATATGGTGACCGAGAGGTAAAACAGATGGGTCTGTTTGCGTGTGCGTCTGAATACAAAAAGGATGACGATACACTTGTGATTGATGGAGCGATATGCTTCAGGCTCTGCATATGCCTACTACAGCAGAAATATTCTTGGAAGCTGCGAATATATTGCACAGATGGTAAATGACTGTGGATATGACTTCTATACGCTTGGAAATCATGATTTTAACTATGGTCAGGAATATCAGGCCATTTACCGCAATAACCATAAAGGTATTTGTGTATGTGAGAATGTGCTTGACAGCGAGGGAAATATTCTTTATCCGCATATGATTCAACACGATGAAAAACGGTGTGAAGGTAGGACTAGTCGGTATCGTAACTGATTATATCAATGTGTGGGAGAAAAAAGAAAATCTTGTTGGCATTCAGGTGGTGATCCGTTTGAGGCTGCAAAAAAAGCATTAGAAGATTTACAGAGCAAGGTTGATCTGACGATATGTATTTATCATGGCGGCTTTGAGAGTGATTTAGAGACTGGAAAAACGTTTGTCAGAGACGACTGAGAATATCGGTTACAAAATCTGTACAGAGCTTGGCTTTGATGTACTATTAACAGGTCATCAGCACATGCCGGTGGCAGGAAGAATGGTTAATGGCACTTACACACTTCAGCCCCTTGCAAATGGCAGAGAATATGCCTATGTAGAGATTGATCTCGAGAAGGAAGCATTTGCTTTGGAAAACGCAGTTTATCCAGCAGCAATTACCACTATAATTTCAAAGAAGGTTCAGCCAAACCCTGATAATGCAAAGGCATTGTGTGAGAAGTACAGCTTTGTGGAGGCTAAGGTACAGGAGTGGCTTGATGAGCCGCTTGGTCATCTAAGCAGACCGCTTTACCCAGAGGACAAGGTGAAAATGGCATTAGAAGGAAGCGGTATTGCCGATTTAATTAATCGCATACAGCTTGATGTATCTGGGGCACAGCTGTCCATAGTTGGACTTGCAAATGATATTGTGGGCTTTAATGCTTGTGTAACAACAAGAGATATAATTGCCACATATCCATTCCCAAATACTCTTGTAGTATGTCGTATAACAGGCGAGAAGTTAAGAGCAGCTATGGAACGTGCCGCAGAATATTTCGAGATCGACGAAAATGGCAAAGTAGTAGTAGCAAAGAGCTTTCTCTCTCCGAAGGTCGAGCATTATAATTATGATTACTTTGCAGGTGTTACGTGGGAAATCCACCCAGAGGCACCGATGGGAAGTCGCATTCAGAATTTGTGTTACCAGGAAAAACTCGTGCAGCCTGATGATGAGTTTACGCTGTGCATGAATAATTACCGTTACAGTGGTGCAGGCGGCTATCCGATGTATCCAACATGCCCATTGGTAAAGGAAATTAATACAGAGATGGTAGAGATTATAATGGATTATTTCCGTACACATGGCACAGTTGCCATTGATTCTGAGAAAAATTGAAAATAGGTGTATAATAAATGTCAATTGGGAAAGAATACAGATGAAGCTAATTGTATAAAATGTTGACAAAATCTGAAATCTTTCCCAATTGTTTTGTAAAACTTAATGAATATGTAAAGAAAACGTAAGATTTTGTCAAATTTGCTTGACTTTTATCGCGTGTTGTATTATACTAAGCACATGTTGATGAGAACAACATACAAATAAAAAACGCGCCTCTAGCTCAGTTGGTAGAGCACCTGACTCTTAATCAGGGTGTCCAGGGTTCGAACCCCTGGAGGCGCATCAAGTACCGGTTTTGGAGACATATGAGTCTGGGGTCGGTGCTTTTTTTTGTTTTGCGAATTGAAAGTGGCGCGAGTGAGCTGGAAGTTAAGCACCGTGAACAGCACGAAGAGAGCGAAAAAAATAAATTGACATAAAAAGACTGTGCGTTATAATAATTAAGAAGAGTTTTGCATTATAAAAATAGTGCAATTAGACTATATTCGTGTGGGGGAAGGAATGAAAACTCGAAAAACAGAACAAAATGCGCGCAAAAATCATAAAAAATCATATTTTTTTGATGATTGTCGCGTCTGCAATTCTTTTTTTGACGGCAATTCGGATGCCAAAAGGAGGTTGATACAAGCTTAAAAGCACAGTCTTCTATAGTGGAGTATACATGTATTTCAGATTCTGACAGTGATAAAAGCTTTTATGTGATTTTAAAGAATTACCATGGAGTCTACTGGGAGACGGTGATAGAGGGCGTATCAAAAGCGGCAAATGAAATAGATGCATCTGTATATCTTGGCGGAATCGACAATGAGACTGATACTGAAGGCCAGATTAAATTGATTGATGAAGCAATAGAAAGCGGTGCGAGTGGAATTTTGCTTGCACCGGCAAACTCGGATGAGCTTGTGGAAAGCTGTAAAAAAGCAAGGGAGAGTGGGATATATGTGGCATTGATTGATTCTTCCATTAATCAATGCGAATTTGATGCCTGCTATATGACAGATAATGTAAATGCAGGACAGATGGCGGCAAAGGAAATGCTTGACTTATTAAAAGAAGCAGGCAATTTGCCGTCAGAGGAGCTTAAAGTAGGCATTATGCTGTCATCTGATACATCACAGGCGATGGTAAATCGCGTATCAGGTTTTTTAGAGTACTGGTCTGGGCATTCACCAGAAAAATGGGAGATTGCACAGGACATTTACTTAAACGGCGGTAATGTAGAAAAAGCGCAGTCTGATGCGAAGAAGCTTATTGATCAGCATGAAAACCTGAAAGGTATTTTTGGGTGTAACAATACATCAACCATCGGCATAGCAGGTGAGCTTTTAGAAGAAAATAGAAAAGATATTGTTTTAGTTGGTTTTGATATGGCAGATATTACGGTTCAGATCATTCAAAATCCGGATTATTTTGCGGGAACACTTATGCAGAGGCAGGATCAAATGGGGTATCTTGGTCTTACTGCTTTATATGATTTTGTAAGTGGAGGTAGGTATGAACAAAAGTATTTTGATACCGGAGTGGTACTGATTGATGCGGATTATCTTAGTGGGAGGGAATGACCGTGAAGGAACGAAGAAAGAGCAAAAAAAAAGAGAAGAGGAATGCTCGTATTATATCTAGTAGTGTGTACTGCTGTAATTGTAATAGCCTATTTTCATCTAACGAAGATTGCAAAGGATTATAATACAGAGTATTTGGAGTTAATCAGTGGATTATATGCTGAAAAGATGAATGAAACTATAGATTATCTTCAAAGCTATGCAAAGGAAAATGTCAAAACAGTAAGAAATATAGAGGAAAAAGAGCCTGGGGAGATATTAGCGCGTTTGGAGCGCGATCTTGATCAGGCTGTTTTTTTTCGATATAGGTTTTTTTATGAAAGACGGTGAGATCTATGGCGATGCTTGTGCGGTGCTGATCTTAAAAAGAATGGATTAGATGAACAGGTAAAAAAGGCAGAAGAATCATTTATTTCTGAACCATATCAGTCAAGTAAGAATGGTGGTATGGTTATGACGGTTGTTGCTATGGCGCCAGATGATGACAGAATAGATGCACTTTATGTATCTGTTATGATAGAAAATTTAAAAAAGCTTGGGATTTATGAGCTTTTACAGGGCAAAGTCAGCGTTCATCTGCTAAAGTCAGATTCGGAAAATTATATTACATGTATTAGCGGTAAAGAATCAACATCAGGTATATGGAATAATCTGCTTCTTCAGCAAAAATATTTTAGCTATTACGATGGATATTCTTACAATGATTGGGTGCTTGATATGCGCATGGGGGTAAAAGAAGGCAGATTTACAGCAAATGTCAGCGGCGAGGACGCAACTATTTCATATCGAAGTATTTCGAGTATGCCGGGATGGTATATTATAGTACAGCTGGCAAATAAAAAAATTTCTAATATTACACAGTATTTTTCTGCTTGGGGTGTTGTGTATGGAAGCATTCTCATGTTGTTTACGATATTGTATATGCTGACAATTCTTCTTATGGAAAAGAAGGATAAAGAAATTTATAAAGGGTTGTCTGATACTGATGCACTCACAGGGCTTTTTAACCGCAGAGCATTTCAGGAAGCTGTGGATGAAACTCTTTTAAAGAGGATATCGGGCGTTTTTATTTTTATTGATGTGGATAACTTTAAAGATTATAATGATAAGTATGGTCACGCTAATGGAGATTTGTGCCTAAAGCATTTTGCAGCTGCTATGAAAAAATGTTTCCCTAAGGATAGTATTCTTGGCCGCTATGGAGGAGATGAGTTTGTTGTTTACATAAAGAATGCTACGTCAGATGATGCTCATAGATATATGGGCGAATTTCAAAGAGAAATTTCGCATTTGATGATGTCGGGCGGTGAGCATGTCACGGTGTCTGCCAGCGCAGGAGGAGTAGCCTTTATTGGCGAAGGTGAGGATTTTGTATCGTTGTGCAGAAGTGCGGACAACATGCTCTACGATGTGAAACGAAATGGAAAAGGCACTTTTAAAATTAAAGGTGCGAAAAATATATGAATTAAATTCACTTGACAGATTTATTAAAGCATTCTATACTTAAAATAAATTAAAAGACGTGGCGATACAGATTCGGGTTTATTTGTGTTGCTACAACTATAATTATATATAAGGATAGAGTGGAGGTGTATTTATGGCACGAAAAGCAGTACGTCTGTCCGATATAGCAGAAAAGCTTGGTGTCAGCACAGTAACAGTTTCCAATGCACTTGCCAATCAGCGTGGTGTCAGCGAAGAGCTTCGCGAAAAAATTAAGGAGATGGCATCTGAGATGGGCTATCATGCACCAGGAACGCAGATAATGGCAAAAACGGCAGTAAATATTGGCGTGCTTGTGCAGGAACGTTATCTGGGAAATGGATCATCGTTTTATTGGAGGCTTTATCAGGAACTTGCCACTGCGTGTGCGGCTCACAATTGTCTTTTGGCATTCTGCGTGTTGAAGCCAGATGAAGAAAAAAATACAGTGCTGCCGGTTATGGTCAGTGATCATAGAATTGATGGACTTATAATAATGGGAGAGATCAGCAGAGCATACTTAAGAATGCTTGAGAAAGAAGCTGGAATGCCGATGATTTTTCTGGACTTTTTTGCAGCAGAGTTTGATGTAGACTGTGTCATTTCAAATAATTTTTATGGCATGTACACAGCAACAAGACATCTAATTAAGAAAGGTCATAAAAAGATTGCCTATGTCGGAAGCGTAAAATCAAGTAACAGCATTGCGGATAGGTACTTTGGATATTTAAAGGCGATTCGCCAGTACGGTCTTGAAGAACGTGAAGAATGGATTGTTGAGGATCGCACACCAGGTACTATGGAGATCATAGAGCCCAAGCTGCCAAAGGATATGCCAACGGCATTTGTATGCAATTGTGATCAGACAGCAAGTGTGCTTATTCATGAACTAGAAGGAAACGGCTACCGTGTGCCGGAGGATGTTTCAGTTGTTGGTTATGATAACTTTGTATTTATGCCGGTATGCGATGTGGCTATTACAACATATGGCGTTGATATGCCGGAAATGGCAAAGGCGGCGGCAGAGCGCATTATCGCGAGAGTTAAAGGACTCGATAAGGGACCGGGGCGTCTTAGCATCATAAGTGGAAATTTGATTGACGGAGAGAGTGTAAGAGCGCTAATATAAAAATAAATAACTATTCGGAATGCAATTTGCAAAGTTTTGAATAGTCGCAAAATATTAAAAAGAGCAGGTATGGGAAAATACCTGCTCTTTTGTTGTTGAAAAGTTACAAATTGAAGTAAAATTTAACGGTTAACATGTTAAATGAAAGAAAAGTAACATGTTAACATAAAAATGTTAAGTAACAAGGTGACAAAACACTATCTTTTTGACGAGAGAAAAACGAGGACAAGGTGCATATATACACGTTCTACACAAAATAACTACTAAAAAAATATAAAAAAAAATAATATGCAAAAATAGTAAAAAACCTATTGACATGACAGAAAAAAACGTGTTAACATTTAGCTACGAGTTAACCATTGGTAAGGAAACAAAATTCTAAATTAGTGTAAAGTTTGTGTTCAGAATGATGTTTTACAATGGTTTTGAATCAGACTGTTTGAAAAAAACAGAGAAAAGTGAAGAGTTCCAGAATGAAAAAAGGAGGAGAAAATCTTGAGTAAACCAACAAAAAGGAAAAAAACTCACTGGACGAAAAATGACACCGAGTTAACAATCATGCGCTGCCTACCACGATCTGGTACATTTTGTTTTGTTTCTTGCCGATGTTCGGCTTGATTATTGTCATTCAAAAATTACAAGGTTATTGGTGGAAAGAGCTTCATCTACAATTTGATTCACAGTGAGTGGGCCGGTGTTAAGAACTTTATGTTCTTAATTAAATCAAATGATTTGTTCGTAATTCTGCGAAATACGATTTTATACAATCTTGTATTTATTGTACTTGGTATGGTCGTTTCTGTAGGACTTGCAATTATGATCAGCCTGATGCGCAATAAGAGAGCGTCAAAGGTATATCAGACGATGATGTTTTTCCCATACTTCATGTCATGGGTTGTAGCTTCATACTTTTTGGATGCCTTTTTAAATCAGAACAACGGTTTGATTAATAACATGTTAAGAAACAGCGGACAGCAGCCGATTCAGTGGTACATGACTGCAGGCGCATGGCCGGCTATTTTGACTTTTATGTATTTGTGGAAATCAACAGGATACAATATGGTTATTTATCTGTCTAGTATCTCTGGTATTGATACAACTCTTTATGAAGCAGCCGTTATGGATGGTGCAAATAAGCGACAGCAGGTATTTCACATTACACTGCCGTGTTTGAAGAACGTTATTATTATGATGTTCATTTTGAATGTTGGTAAGATTTTCTACTCTGACTTTGGATTGTTCTATCAGCTTTCACAGGGAGCAAGTGGTTCGATCTTTAAGACAACAGCAACCATCGACACATATATATACAATGCACTGCGCTCTTCCACAATAGGAATGACATCTGCTGCAGCATTCTTCCAATCTGTTGCATGTTGTATCACCATCATTCTTGCCAATGCAATTGTTAAGAAGTTCGATGAAGATAGTGCGATTATTTGATGGAGGTACGAAAATGGCAAAAAATAAAAAAGATCTTGATTTGGCAGATTCTTCTAATTTAAACCAAATTAAAAAGTCGACGAATGTTGTTTTTAATATTTTGTTTGTGATTCTGGCACTGACTTGTATTATTCCGGTCGTGTTCATCTTTATCATTTCGATCACCTCAGAGCAGTCAATTAAGATGAATGGATATCAGTTTATTCCTGAATCTTATTCACTTGATGCATACAAGTTTTTGTTTAGAGAGGGTGAAATGATCCTTAGAGCACTTGGTGTTTCTGTTTTGGTTACAGCAGTTGGTACGACACTTGGTGTTATTTTGACAATGCTGATGGGATATGTGCTTTCAAGAAGCAACTATAAGCTGAATGGCTTTTTTACAATGGTTGTATTCATCCCGATGATTTTCAATGGTGGTATGATTTCATCTTACGTTGTAAATACACAGCTTTTAAATTTGAAGAACAGCATCTGGTCGCTGATTTTACCGCTTTGTGTTTCTTCATTTAATGTTGTAATATGTAAGACTTTCTTTAAGACAAATATTCCGGAATCAGTTATTGAATCGGCACAGATTGATGGTGCGACGCAGTTTCAGATTTTTGGAAAGATTGCGCTTCCGTTATCAAAGCCGCTTATGGCAACTATCGCATTGTTCTTAACCTTTGGTTATTGGAATGATTGGTTCCAGTCTTCCTTGTACATCAGCAATACAAATCTGTATTCCTTACAGGCATTGCTTGATCATGTACAGAGAAATATCGAGGTTATGGCAAATAATCCATCCCTTGGACTTAGTACAGCACAGTATATGAACTCAATGCCAAAGGAAGGTGCACGAATGGCGATGGCTATTATCATCATCATTCCAATCGCATGCTGCTATCCATTCTTCCAGAGATACTTCATTTCTGGTCTTACAGTAGGTGCAGTAAAGGGATAATGTAAGAGAATCATACTGAAACATTTTGATACCAGGGTCAAAAGCTCCAAAAGCCGTTCGTGCTTGCACGATAAGACTTTTGAGCTTGGAACCCGCAAAAACATGAGGATGTAACGATTTTCGAAGAAAATCAGTGAATCCGAATGTTTTTAGAATTGCGAAAGTTGCATAGCAACGGAGCAATTCGTGGGTATCAGTTGAAAATAAAAAAATATTTTAATATATTTCAATTTTAAGGAGGAAACAATAATGAAAAAGAGACAGATTTTAACACTCGGACTTTCCGTTGCTATGACAACTGGAATGATGGCAGGCGTGGTAAGTGCAAACGCTGCAGAGGATCCGGTAACTTTAAAGTGGATTCAGGTTGGCGGCGGAATGCCGAAGACCTATGACGAGTGGCTTGATCAGATTAATCCATATCTGGAAGAGAAGATCGGTGTGAATGTAGAGATGGAAATCGTACCGTGGGGCGACTGGGATAACAGAAGAAACGTTATCACAAACTCAGGTGAGTATTTTGATATCCTGTTTACCGATCAGAACCGTTATGGCTCAGAGGTAAGCACAGGCGTACTTCTTGATATCACAGATATGCTTGAAGAGAATGCACCAGAGCTGTATAAGATGATTCCAGAGGATTACTGGAATGCAGTAGAAATTGATGGTAAAGTTTACGGCGTACCAACCTACAAGGACAGCTCCCTTTCCGAGTTCTTTGTATGGGATCAGGATATTGCAGATAAGTATGAGATCGATGTTGAGAAGGTAACTGATTTTGAGTCTCTTTACACAGCATTAAAGACAATTAAGGAAGGTGAGGGCGGATCTCCGTACTTCATGTCCAAGAACGGTGCAAACTTCCTGCTGAATTTATCTTATGATGATTTAAGTTCTGGTCTTCCGGCAATCGGCGTAAAGTATGATGATGAGACTATGACTGTTGTAAATCCATTAAATGATGAAGAACTTCTTTCTAAGCTGGATATTATTCACCAGATGTATCAGGAAGGCATCATCAATGGAGATGCTCCGACAGCAGATGATTCCAGTAAGTATGCAACATTCTTCGCAGCACAGGGCTGGAGTGGCGCTGCAAAGACAACATGGGGACCAAACAATGGTGTTGAAAACTGTACAGCAGTTCAGTACGGCGATACTGTTGTATCCAATACAACTGTTCGTGGTTCTATCAATGGTATCTACTCAGGATGTGAGCATCCAGATAAGGCACTTGAGCTGTTGAATCTTGTTAATACTGATTCTAAGGTACGTGACTGGTTCTACTACGGTGCAGAAGGCGTTGACTTCGAGTACACCGAGGATAATAAGGTACATCGCCTGAGCACAGATTGGAAGATGGCTGGATATACACAGGTACTTTCTTCAACGTAACTCAGACTGATGATGTTGATTTCAATCAGTGGGATGAAGTAAAAGAGTTAAACGAGAATGCAAAACCATCTGTTATGATCGGTTTCAACCTTGATACCTCCGAGATCGAGACAGAGCTTGCAAACTGCCGTGCCGTATATGAGAAGTACTATTCAGAACTGTTTACTGGCGCAAGAGAGCCTAGAGAAATGGTAGAAACCATTAATGAAGAGCTTGAGAAGGCTGGTTGGGAGACCATTCGCGAGGAAGCTCAGAAGCAGATCGACGCTCAGAAGTAATATATTGCTTGTGGTGTTTTCTATATGTACCAGGTGTCATACCGTATTGTCTTCGAAACAGATTAATAAAATGATTCGTGTTTTCGAATCCTACGGCTGTGCTGATTTCTCCGATACGGTCATCACTACACGTTAAAAGCTCACATGCTTTTTGCAGGCGAAGACAATTTAGGTAGGCAATTGGTGACTGCCCAAAAGCTGCTGTAAATTCATGGGCAATACGGAAACGACTGATTTCGTATTGAGTTTCTAATTCTGCCAGCGAAAAAGGTTTGGCAAAATTTTTATGAAACGAATTACGAATAGAAATTAAATAAGAAGGAATCATATATGGGAGGCTCGACTGCGCATGGCAGCGAGCCTCTTTTATAGTTAAGCATAAAAGGCTGGTAAGCTGTTCGTCTAGCCAAAGTGGATCATTCTTGCAGTTTGAAAGAGCATCATACAGATGAGAAAGCTGTACAGGCAGCATAGAAGAACCAGAAATTACAAAAGGCTCTTTCACTGAATCGGAGAATAGTTTATTATAATAAGAAATAGATGATCCTGAGAGAAAGAATAGATAAAACTTCCACGGTGCATTTTCTAGGTATAGACGCCAGCGCTTCGAGAGCGGAAAGAAAAACAGGGAGTATTTTTTTAAAGAATAATGGTCGAAATTATTATGATCAGTGTCATCCTTAGTTATATTCTGTGCGGTATTTTTGGTGAACTCTAAAAAACCTCGTCCTTCTGTGATGAGGAGAAGCAATAGCCGTCAGTCGGTGCAAAGTTAGCATCAAAAATGCGGATATCTGAGAGTGAGAGCGCTGCAGGAAGAAAAAGCGGCGGTTCAGGATCAAAGAGAGAGGTAATGAGTGGATTGGCATGTTCGATTAAACGTCGCATCGCTGATACGGAAACTTTTGATGCAGAAGTCATACCTGACAAAAAATTAGATAAAAAATTTGCACTAGTACTAACCATGTTAAAATCCCCCTTTCTATACAAAAATGTAACTATTCATAAAAATATGCGAATGCAGCATTGTTTGATCATTAGCAAGAATCATATATTTTTTATTCCAGATCACAGTATAAATACTTTTTACTAAAAAAGCAATAGTTTTAACATGAAAAAACGATTAAATTTAATAATAAATAAAACGATTAAATTAACTAAAAAATAATGAAAATATAAAATAAAACAGCAATAGACAAACAATGATAAAAATTGTGCCTGTAAATAAAAATAAAACTTCGTTTGTGAAAATTCATAATGAGTAAATAAAACTGATTAGGTTCATTATGCTATTTTTGAAAATTTCTGCAAGATTCTTATATAAAAAACAAGATTAAATGATGCAAAATGCAAAAACACATGATATTATAAGATCATAAAAATTAAGTTAAATTAACTTAATAAAAAACGGAGGTAAATTTATGAGAGTAAGAAAAATGACTGCACTTATGTTAGCAGGAGCAATGACAGCATCTATGGGAACTTTTGCATTTGCAGATGAGGCAAAGGAGCTGCAACAATCGATTCCATTAAGCTTGGTGAGGATTACACAGATCTGACTGCTTCAATCAAGGTTTTAACACACAGAACTGATATTGTAGACACCATTTTCCAGGATTATATCAAGAAGTTCAATGAGTCTTATCCAAACATTACGATTGAGTACGAGGCTGTTACTGATTATGCAGAGGACATTAAGCTTCGTCTGACAACAGATGATTGGGGCGATATCTGTGGTATCCCAACAAATCTTCAGAAGAATGAGCTGGAAGATGAATTCATCAGCTATGGTGATAAGAAAACTCTTGATGAGAATTATGTTCTGTTAAATAATTTCGCTTATAACGGAAATGTTTATGGAATTCCTTCTACCGGTAATGCACAGGGTATCGTATATAATAAGAAGGTATTTGAGGAAGCAGGAGTTACAGAGCTTCCAAAGACACCAACCGAATTTATTGAAGCACTGCAGAAAATTAAGGATAACACAGATGCAATTCCGCTGTACACTAACTTTGCAGCAGGCTGGACCATGGGTGCATGGGATGCTTATATCGGCGGATGTGCAACAGGTGATCCTGACTTTATGAATTACGGTATGGTACATGGTGAGAATCCATTCGCAGATAATGGTGATGAGACTGGTCCATTTGCAGTTTACAACATTTTATATCAGGCAGTTTCACAGGAGCTTGTTGAGGATGACCCGACAACAACAGACTGGGAAGGCTGCAAGGGTATGATCAACAATGGCGAGATCGGCTGCATGGTTCTTGGTTCCTGGGCAGTTGTTCAGATGCAGGAGGCAGGCGACAATGCAGATGATATCGGATATATGCCATTCCCGATCACAGTAGACGGCAAGCAGTATGCATCAGCAGGTCCTGACTATTGCTATGGTATCAATGTTCATTCTGATTATGACAATCAGTTAGCTTCCATGATCTATGTAAAGTGGCTGACCGAAGAATCCAACTTCTCATATGATCAGGGCGGTATCCCGATCTGTGTAGGCAATGAGTACCCAGATGTACTTGCTGCATTTGATGGCGTAGAGCTTGTAGTAGATAATCCGGCACCAGAAGGTGAGGAAGATCTGTTTGGTGAGATCAATACTGAGTCTGAAATTTCCTTGAATGCTGATAATACACATGTACAGGATGTTCTTGAGCATGCGCTTAATGGTGACAAGACTATGGAAGAGATCGCAGATGAGTGGAATCAGGCTTGGACAGATGCTCAGGAAGAGTATGATATTACTCCTGCACCATATGTATACGGATCTGGCGTAGCTGCTGAGTAATAAAGTTAGTTTTAGAAAGAAAAAGTAAAAAATAGGGTGCAAACCTTACACAAACGCACATCTGAGTTTTCAGGTGTGCCGTATATGATAAAAGGATGCGTTTTTAAGAAGGAGGAAATGCAATGGCTGCTTCCGCTACAAGTATGAAAACAAAGAAAACATTTGGACAGTGGTTTAAAAGCAGAAAGGTTCAGCAATGGCTGGTAATTGTATCATTTATGATTGTGCCTGTGCTGTTGCTTCTTGTTTTTTCATATGTTCCGTTTGCCAAAATGTTTGAATTTAGTTTATATAAGATGAAATCTTACGACAGCAAAAACAATACATATGTGGGATTTAAAAATTATATTGATGTATTTACAAGAGATGACTGTTTTAACTCATTAAAGCTAGCTGGATATTATATCGTGGCATCATTTATTCAGCTGGCAATGGCATTGTATTTTGCAACAATTCTGTGCTTCAAGGTAAGAGGAAGCTCTTTATTTAAGGGACTTATCTTCTTCCCATATCTGATTAGTGGTATCGCAATTGGATTTATTTTCAAATTTTTCTACACAAGAGGCTTCGTACTCGATACTGTTTTGTCATGTATCGGATTAAATCCAGAGAATCTTCCATACTGGTTAAAAGATACAAGAATCAACAATGCGTCCCTTGCGGCAACATCTGTATGGCGTTACATGGGACAAAATATGGTACTTTTTCTTGGTGCAATGATGTCTGTTGATCCATGTCTTTATGAGGCAGCTTCAATTGATGGTGCAAATGCATGGCCTAAATTCCGCTATATCATGCTTCCAAGTATTAAGTCTGTTATCGTATTAAATATGATTCTTTCTATTTCAGGTTCATTAAGTGCATTCGAGCCGCCATACGTTATCACAGGCGGTACCTTTGGAACAGCAACATATTTCGTTATGATGAACAGCTTAGCACATGAGAAGGGCAAGATTGGTCTGGCAGCAGCTATGGCAGTTGTATTGATGGGTCTGATCTTTATTGTAACGATCTTCCAGCAGGTAGTAATGAAGCTGATTGATGAAGATGCGAGAGAAGAAAGAAGAAATCGTAAAATACAAAAACAGATTAGAAAACAGGGACAGGGTATCAAATAAGGAGGAATTGACATGACTGCAAAAAATCGTATTGCGAAATATCTGTGGACGTTTATTAAATATTTTTCGCTGATTCTGGCAGGCTTTATTGCCGTGCTGCCGGTTGCCAGCTGTGTGATCACCGCCTTTAAGACACCGGAGGAATATGCGTCAACTAATGTTATGACGCTCCCTGGAAAATTTTATTTTAAAAACTTTACAGAAGCATTTCAAAAGGCAAACATGGGAGTGGCATTCCTAAACAGCTTGATCATTCTTGTTGTTGTATTGTTCTTCTCAATCATGTTTGGTGCCATGCTTGCCTACATCTTAAATCGTTTCACCTTCCCAGGCAGAGGCATAATTAAAAATCTGTTCTTATTTGCCAGCCTTCTTCCTGGTATTGCAATGCAGGTTACTGTTTACAAGATCATGTACAACATGCATTTGATAAACTCCATCCCTGGTTATATCATTCTTCTTTGCGGAACTGATATTATTTCCGTAACGATCTTTATCCAGTTCTTTGAGAATCTTCCAAATTCACTGGATGAATCAGCTATCATGGATGGATGTACATATTTTGGTGTATTTTTTAAGATCTTACTTCCGCTGTTAAAGCCGGCAATTGTCACCGTTATGATCTTAAAGGGTGTTGGTACTTATAATGAGTATTACATGGCAAACTTATATCTGCAGGACAAGTCACGTCTTGTAACAGTTGCAACTTCACTTTACAAGTTTACAGGTCCTCTTGGAAATCAGTATAACTACATCTGCGCAGGTGTTATCATCACACTTCTTCCGGCATTGATTATCTTTATTCTTTGTCAGAAGCAGATTTACGGCGGACTTGCTGCAGGTTCAGTAAAGGGTTAATGGCAGCAGTTTTACCTAAAAGCTGTAACGAAAAACAAATATATAAGGTGCGCGGCTTTGTACGTGTGCAGAAATGAGGGAAATATGAGCAAAGTTAAAATGATTAGTCCAGAAGTAAAGAACGTACCATGGCAGGAGAAGCCAGAAGGGTTAAAAGGGGCTCCGATCTGGAGATATAGTGAAAATCCGATCATTGGAAGAAATCCAATCGAGGGCGTTGCAAGAATATTCAACAGTGCAGTAATGCCATTTGAGGATGGATTTATAGGTGTATTCCGTGGCGAACAGACAAACGGTATCCCATATATTTATTTAGGCAGAAGCAAGGATGCAATTCACTGGGAGTTTGATTCAAATAAAATCCCATTTGTAGATGAGGATGGAAATCCGTTTATGCCGATCTATGCATACGATCCTCGTCTTGTAAAGGTTGAGGATACATATTATATCATTTGGTGTCAGGACTTCTACGGTGCTTCTATTGGAATGGCAAAGACAACTGATTTTAAGACATTTGTTCGTCTGGAAAATCCATTTATTCCATTTAATCGTAACGCTGTGCTCTTCCCGAGAAAGATTAATGGAAACTTCATTATGCTCTCAAGACCAAGTGACAGCGGACATACACCATTCGGTGATATCTTCCTTTCAGAGAGTCCGGATATGGTTTACTGGGGCAAGCATCGTCATGTTATGGGACGCAGCAGTGAATGGTGGGAAAGTGTAAAGATTGGCGGAGGAGCAGCTCCGATTGAAACATCTGAAGGATGGCTGTTATTCTATCATGGTGTTTCTGGTACATGTAATGGCTATGTGTACAGCATCGGTGGAGCAATCCTTGATATTGACAATCCGTCTATCGTAAAGTATCGCTGTGAGAACTTCCTTTTGACACCAGAAGAGTGGTATGAGGAGAGAGGCTTTGTTCCGAATGTAACATTCCCATGTGCAACGATCCATGACAGTGTTTCTGGTAAGATTGCTGTTTACTATGGATGTGCAGACAGCTATGTAGGACTTGCCTTCACAACAGTTGATGAGATTGTAGATTATATTAAGACACACAGTCATGTAACAGAGTCTGACACTGAGATCGGAAGAAGATAAAAGGCAAACAGGAGGCAGCGTGTCATGCAGGAAATAAATAAAATGAAACAGCAGATACAGGATCATCTTGATAAAGTCATCCTGCCGTTTTGGGAAAGTTTGAAAGATGATGAGTACGGCGGATTTTATGGCTACATGGATATAGATCTGAACGTGGACAAAAAGGCTGTCAAGGGATGCATTTTAAATAACCGTATTCTTTGGTTTTTTGCAAATGCGTATTTGAACCAAAAGCGTCCAGAGCTTCTTTCTTATGCAAAGCATGCCTATGAATTTTTAAAGGTGGCATGTCTTGATAAGACATACGGCGGTGTTTATTGGTCTGTTACATTTGATGGAAAGCCTGAGGAAGATATGAAGCATACATATAATCAGGCATTTGCGATTTATGCACTTTCTTCCTATTATGATGCATCAGGTGATAAAGAGGCGCTCGATATTGCATTTAGCATTTATGATGTGATTGAGGCACACTGCAAGGATGATAAGGGATATTTAGAAGCGTTTGACCGCAATTTCCAGCCAGTAAGCAATGAAAAGCTCTCAGAAAACGGCGTCATGGCAGAGAAAACAATGAATACGCTGCTTCATGTATTTGAAGGTTATACGGAGCTGTATCGTGTGACAAAGGATAAGAGGGTAGGAGAAAATCTTCGCTGGATGTTAGACATTTTTGCGAAAAAGGTATATAATCCAGATAAGAAGCGTCAGGAAGTATTCTTTGACAAGGACTGGAATACACTGATTGATCTGTATTCATATGGTCATGATATAGAGACATCATGGCTGATTGACAGAGGACTGGAGATTTTGAATGATCCGGCTGTGACAGAAAAGCTCTCCCCGATTACAGATACACTAGCAGAGCAGATTTACAAAATTGCTTATAAAGATCATTCTGTAATCAACGAATGTGAGAGAGGTGTAGATAACACAACGCGTGTATGGTGGGTTCAGGCAGAATCTGTTCTTGGTTTTATGAATTATTATCAGAAGCATCCAGAAAAGACAGAGTACTTTAAGGCTGTACAGGATATCTGGGAGTATATTCAAACGTACATGGTTGATAAGCGCCCTGGTTCTGAGTGGTTCTGGGATCTTGATGAAAATAAGCAACCGTCAGACAAAAAGCCAATTGTAGAGCCGTGGAAATGCCATATCACAATGGACGTATGTGTTTCGAAATGATTAACAGGCTTTAATAGCAGTGAAGAAGACAGGAGGAGATAATACAATGAAGCTTCATGAACAGTATTATGTGGAAAAAGCAAAAGTAGAGAAGCTGATTGCAAAGAAGAATCAGAAGTCAGATTTTTATAATGGTATTTATGATCGTTACACTGATCCAGTTTTGACAAGAGAGCATATCCCGGTTGAGTGGAAATATGATGTAAATCCAGAGACTAACCCGTATTTTATGGAGCGTCTTGGCGTGAATGCCGTATTTAACTCTGGTGCTATTGAGTTAAACGGAAAATATTATTTAATTGCCCGTGTTGAGGGAAATGACAGAAAATCCTTCTTTGGCATAGCAGAGAGTGATTCACCGGTAGACGGTTTTCGTTTTTGGGATTATCCGGTGCTGCTTGATGATATCTGTCCGGAAGAGACAAATGTTTATGATATGCGTCTGACAAAGCATGCAGACGGCTGGATCTATGGTGTATTTTGTTCTGAGAGTAAAGATACAAAATCAAGTGATCTTTCAGCAGCAGTTGCAGCAGCAGGAATCGTGCGCACAAAGGATTTAAAGCATTGGGAGCGTCTGGACAATTTAAAGACACTTCATTCTCCTCAGCAGAGAAATGTTGTGCTTCATCCAGAGTTTATTCATGGCAAGTATGCATTCTATACCCGTCCAATGGATGATTTTATTGATACTGGAAGTGGCGGTGGAATCGGATTTGGTCTTTGCGAGGACATTGAGCACGCTGTTATTGACGAGGAGATTATCACTAGCAAGAGAAAGTATCACACAATCACTGAGGCAAAGAATGGTGCAGGTGCTGTTCCGATCAAGACAGACCGCGGATGGATTCATATCGCACATGGTGTAAGAAATACAGCAGCAGTCTTCGTTACGTTATTTACGCATTTGCAACTGCACTTGACGATCCATCTAAGGTAATCGCAGAGCCATCAGGCATGTTAATCGGACCAAGAGATTGGGAGAGAGTCGGTGATGTATCAAACGTTGTATTCACAAACGGTGCGATTGAGAAAGATGGAAATGTGTATATTTATTATGCAGCAAGTGATACAAGACTTCATGTGGCATCTACAACAGTAGATAAACTTATAGATTATGTATTCTCAACTCCATCCGATCCAGGCAGAAGCGTTCTTTGCGTACAGCAGCGCTGCGATTTGATCAGAAAAAATTTAGAATATATCAATAAGTGCAAAGAAGAAGAGTAAAAAAGGAATAAATTAGGATATGGACAATATGACACGATTAAAAAATCTGATGAAGCGAGCTGCAAACGGTGAATCTCTTGTAATCGGTTTTTTAGGTGGTTCTATCACGCAGGGAAGTCTATCGTCAACACCAAAGACTTGCTATGCGTATCTAGTCTATGAGTGGTGGAAAAAATCATTTCCAAACGCGGCATTTTCCTTTGTAAATGGCGGAATTGGCGGTACAACTTCTCATTACGGCGGTGCACGTGCATGGAAGGATGTACTTTGCTATCGTCCTGATATTGTGACGGTTGACTTTTCTGTTAATGATGATGCAAATGAGTTTTTTGAGGAGACTTATGAGGGAACGCTTCGTCGTTTGCTTGCGGCACCGTCTTCTCCTGCAGTAGTTGTGCTAAACAATGTGTTCTATGATACTGGAAAGAATGCTCAGGATTATCATAACCGCATTGCAGATCACTATGGTATCCCGCATGTCAGCATTAAAGACACCGTTTATCCTGATGTGGAAAGCGGTAAGATCGTGCGTGCTGATATCACGCCTGATAATTTGCATCCAAACGATAAGGGACACCGCCTCGTTGCAGATGAAATCTGCAAGCTTCTTGATTCCATAAAGGCAGAGGTGGAAGAAGAAACGATTGCGGGAGAAAATATCGAAGGCAAAAGCACGAAGACAGAGGCATCAGTATTGCTTCCAGCACCACTCACAGAAAATGCTTACGAGCATAGCCGCTTGATTCAGATTCAGGATAACGAAGCTATTCTGGATGGCTTTTTGGTTGATCCAATTGAGAAAAAAGGAATGCTTGATATTTTTAAAAATGGATGGACAGCAGCGCATACAAATGATAAAATTAGTTTTGAGATCGAATGCAGCTGTCTGGCTGTTCAGTACCGTAAATCGGTACAGCAGCCGGTACCAAAGGCCAAGGCAGTAATTGACGGCGATGAGGCACATGCGGTGATTTTGGATGGAAATTTCACAGAGGACTGGGGTGACTGCCTTTATTTAGAACCACTTCTGCATCATGCAGAAAAGAAGGTTCATAGGATTGAGATCACAATAACAGACGCAAAGGATATCGTGCGGCCGTTCTATCTGGTATCGCTGATTGTTTCATGAACGACATGTAAACTTGTGACGAAGACTGTGCTGAGCCACAGCGCATTCGAGAAGTTAATTTAGAAAGGACAAGAAAAACATGGACGAGAATGTTAAGAAAAATTATGAGTACTGGTGTACATCCCCAATCTTTGATGATGCCACAAAGTCAGAGTTAAAGTCACTTGAGGGCAATGAGGATGAGATCTTTGATCGTTTTTATAGAGAGCTGGAGTTTGGTACAGGTGGTCTGCGCGGTGTAATCGGTGCAGGTACAAATCGTATGAACTTCTACACTGTAGGAAAGGCTACACAGGGTCTTGCAAACTTTATCAACAAGCAGGGTGCTGCAGCAAAGGGCGTTGCAATTGCATTTGATTCTCGCCGTATGTCTCCTGAGTTTGCGGATACCGCTGCATGCGTATTAGCTGCAAATGGAATTAAGGCATATATTTTTGATAGTCTGCGTCCAACACCAGAGCTGTCCTTTGCACTTCGTACACTTGGATGCACAGCAGGTATCGTTGTAACAGCCAGCCACAATCCACCGGAATATAATGGATACAAGGTATACTGAGGATGGCGCACAGATCACAGCTCCTAAGGATGCACAGATCATTGGCGAAGTAAATGCAATTAAGGATTATGCAGAGATCAAGAAGATGACTACAGAGGAAGCAAAGGCTGCAGGACTCTATGAGGTAATCGGAAAAGAGATCGATGACAAGTACATGGAAGCATTAAAGAAGCTTGTTCTTCATCCAGAGGCAATCAAGCAGATGGCATCTTCCTTAAAGATCGTTTATACTCCACTTCATGGAACTGGAAATGTGCCGGTACGCCGCGTATTAAAGGAGCTTGGCTTTGAGCAGGTAACTGTTGTTCCAGAGCAGGAGCTTCCAGATGGCAATTTCCCAACAGTATCCTATCCAAACCCAGAGGATAAGAAGGCATTTGCTTTGGCACTTGATTTGGCAAAGAAGATTGACGCTGACCTTGTTCTGGCAACTGACCCAGATGCAGACCGCTCGGTGTCTATGCAAAGGATACTAAGACCGGCGAATACAAGGTATTTACCGGGAAATATGTCTGGTATGTTAATCTGTGAGTATGAGATGTCTCAGAAGAAGGCACTTGGCATTCTGCCAGAAAACGGTGCACTTGTTACCACAATCGTATCTTCCAACATGGCTCAGGCTGTTGCAAAGGAATACGGAATGAAGTTTATCGAGTGCCTGACCGGATTTAAGTATATCGGTGAGCAGATCAAGTTCTTTGAGCAGAGCGGAAGCAACGAGTATGTATTTGGTTTCGAGGAGAGCTATGGTTGCCTTGTTGGAACACATGCAAGAGATAAGGATGCTGTTGTTGCAGTTATGGCACTTTTGCGAGGCTGCTGCTTACTACAAGACTCAGGCATCACACTTTGGGATCAGATGTTAAACATCTACAACAAGTATGGTTACTACAAGGAAGATCTGTTCACCATGACCTTCAAGGGTGCAGATGGCGCAAAGAAGATGCAGGATATGATGGATGCATACCGTAAGAACACACCAAAACAGGTTGGTGCATATAAGGTACTGCGTCTGCGTGATTACAAGAACGATGTTATCACCGATCTTGCAACTGGCGAGACGATACCGACTGGCCTTCCAAAGTCCAATGTACTTTATTTCGAGCTTGAGAATGATGCGTGGTTCTGTGTTCGTCCGTCTGGAACAGAGCCAAAGATTAAGTTCTATGCAGGTATTAAGGGTAATAGTCTTGATGATTCTGCAAAGAAGCTTGATGAGCTGATGGAGCAATTAAAAATGCATAATTAAACCGTGTAAAAAAACAAGATTGCTGCAGACTGGCTTTAGGCTGCTAGTCTGCAGTGTGTGATGTGAGGAAAATAAAATATGAAGATACTGCCTAATAATAGCAGTCTCATATATAGTGGAAGGATCGACGTGAGCGATCCTTTTGCTATAGTATGGACATATCCGGGAACATTTGTAAGAATGAAATTTAAGGGCACACAATTATTTATCCATGTGCGCAATAAGCATAATTACTGGAATAACTATCTTGGCGTTGCCGAAGGTGATGCACAGACAAAGCTTCTGCTTCCAGAGGAAGGTGAGGCAATGATAGAAATTCCTTTGCAAACAACACAAGACAACATTCATGAGGTGACGATCTTTAAGCGTCAGGATGCCTGCCATGAGCTGATGATTCTTGGCTTTGAAATTAATTGTAACACTGATGATGAATGTGAGCTTCTTGAGGCATCGCCATTGCCGCCGCGGCGCATAGAAGTGTACGGTGATTCTGTATCTGCAGGAGAAGTGTCAGAGGCACTTGACTATGTCGCAAAAGCAGATCCAGAACATAACGGAGAGTATTCAAATAGCTGGTATTCCTATGCATGGATGACCGCTCGCATGTTAGATGCTGAGCTTCATGACATCGCACAGGGCGGCGCAGCTCTTCTTGATGAGACAGGTTGGTATCATGCACCAGATTATATCGGTATGGAGACCATCTGGGATAAGATGCGCTATAATCCTGACTACGGCACTGTGAAAGAGTGGGATTTTTCAAAGTATACGCCAGATATTGTTATAGTAGCCATTGGTCAGAATGATTCACATCCAGATGACTATATGAAAACTGATTATGAAGGTGAGAAGGCTAAGAACTGGAGAACGCATTACAGACAGTTTTTAGCAAAGTTAAGAGAAACTTATCCAGATGCATGGATTATTTGCTGTACAACACTTTTGCAGCATGATATCGGCTGGGATATGTCTATAAGTCAGGCTGTTTTAGATATCGCTGACAAGAAGATTTCCCACTGCGTATTCCAGCGAAATGGAAAAGCAACACCGGGACATCTTCGTATTCCAGAGGCAGAGGAGATGGCAAAAGAGCTGTGCCACCATATTCGAACTCTTGGAATTGAAGGATACGAAGCTTAAAACGAAATTGATGTCGACGAATTGCTTGGTCGTCTAAGAACTTGGCAATTCAAAAAAAAGAAGGGAATGGTGAAAATATGGAGTTTCCAAAGAACTTTTTGTGGGGAACAGCGGCAAGTGCATATCAGATTGAGGGACGCGATCCAAATGATGGAAAAGGCGACCATATCTGGAATATCTACGAGCGTGAGCCGGGTCATATCTACGAAAATCAGACAGGTGATATTGCCTGTGACCATATTCATCGCTTTAAGGAAGATGTCGCAATCATGAAAAAGATGGGCCTAAAAGCCTATCGTTTTTCAATGGATTGGTCGCGCCTTCTGCCAGAGGGAACTGGACGGGTCAATGAGACTGGTGTCAAATTTTACAGCGACTTAATTAACGAGCTTCTTGCAAATGGTGTTGAGCCATTTATCACGATGTATCACTGGGAACTGCCATATGAACTCTACAAAAAAGGCGGCTGGTTGAACCGTGATATTGCCGAGTGGTTTGGCGAGTATGCAAAGTTAATTGCCGAGCGTTTCAGCGACCGCGTCAAATATTTCTTTACATTAAATGAGCCGCAATGCTTTGTCGGACTTGGATATCTTCGCGGTGAGCATGCGCCGGGCGTAAAGGCACCTCTTCGCGACACATTTGAGATGGCACACAATGCACTTCGCGCCCATGGACGTGCAGTTCAGATGCTTCGCGCCTATGCAAAACAGCCAATTCAGGTTGGTTTTGCACCGACCTGTGGCATGTGCTATCCAGAGACCGAAAAGCCAGAGGATATCGAGGCGGCCAGACAGATGATGTTTTCGATGTCACTTCAGCCGTCAGATAACTGGACTTGGAATGTGGCTTGGTGGTCCGATCCGGTGCTTCTTGGACACTATCCAGAGGAGGGTATTCGCCTCTATGAGCCATATCTTCCAAAGATTACAGATGCCGATATGAAGCTTATTTCTGAGCCACTTGACATTTACGGCCAGAATATATATAATGGCAGGTGCTTTCGTATGGGAGCTGATGGAAAGCCACAGGAGGTAACACGCCCGCTTGGAGCACCAAAGACAGCAGTAGGCTGGCCGGTAACACCAGAGTGCATCTACTGGGGATTAAAATACTTAGACGAGCGCTATCATATGCCAATGTATTTGACTGAGAACGGCATGGCATGTCATGACTGCATCTCACTTGATGGTAAGGTACACGATCCAAATCGAATTGATTTTCTGGCACGCTATCTAAAGCAGGTAAAGCGCGCTGCATCTGAGATAGATTTAAGAGGCTATTTTGAGTGGACACTTCTGGATAACTTCGAGTGGAACAAGGGATATGCCGAGCGTTTTGGATTGGTCTATGTGGATTTTGAGACGCAAAAGCGCATTTGGAAGGACTCTGCATACTGGTATGCCGATGTTGTAAAGGAGAATGGGGCCAATATTTAACCATACGAAAAGATAAAAGGATAAGAGGTGCCATTATGTATTATGTACCAGACGGCACGACAAAGTGCGGTTTTTATGAGTGCAAGAGCTGTAAGAGTCGTTTCTTGTCGCTGCAGACAATGAAAAAAATTCCATGCCCATATTGTGAGCAGGATGCTGATATGGAGATTGGTCCAGATGAATCAATGGAGGAACTGACTGATACTGCAGAGCTTCAGGAGATTGTAGAGGGCGAAAATGTGGAGAAAATGGATCGACTGCTCAGCCTTGCAATTACAGGCGGGGACTACGAGTGGCTGTAATCAAAAGAGACATTAAATGGATGTCAGAGAGGTGTCTGAATGAAAAAACTGTATGAACGCGCCTATATATTTTTTCAAAAATATCCATTGATGATATCAATTGGATATATGTGTATTTATTTTCCGATTTTCTCTTTGCTAGAGCAATTTTGCGAGCCGAGGTATGTGATTCACTGTGCGTTAGATGATATGATTCCATTTAATGAATGGTTTGTCATCCCGTATGTTGTATGGTTTTTGTTTGTGCCGGGAATGGTGCTGTTTTTTCTTAGAAAAAGTAAGGAAGATTATATTAAATGCTGTAAAGTTATTTACGGCGGAATGTCAATCTGCCTTCTGATTTATTATCTATTTCCAAATGGTCTTTCTCTTCGACAGCCGCTTGAAGATAAGAATATTTGCTGCATGATTGTTAACCAATTAAGAAGCGCTGATACGCCGGCAAATGTTTGTCCTAGTATCCATGTTTCTAGCACAATCGGCATTTTGTTCGTCCTTTTCAATTCAGAAAAGCTAAAGAAGTATCGAAAGCTTAAAGCAACTATGCTAGTACTAGGAACCTTTATTTGTATTTCCACTGTTGTGATAGATCAGCATTCTGTAGTAGATGCTGTGTGCGGTATGATGCTAAGTGCTGTTTTGTTTTATTTAGTGCAGCTGTCAGAGGTGCCATATCAAGTTACTGTATTTGAAGAAGTTAAGCGATAATAAAAAATGCTGTGTACGTTTTTATGTACACAGCATTTTTGATAGATTAATTAATCCTTTGGCATAACAATTTTAGGCATCTTGTGCGGTGGCTGATTCTTTGGACCACCATTTTTTCTGGTTGGATCTGGCTTGCCAAGGAATTTTTCAAGATCATCTGGCATATAGGTTTTTAATTCTGTCCATGCAGCAGCAAGGGAGAGTGCAGCAATAACAATGTAGATAATCTCGCAGACAGCAACGCTTTTGATGACTCCGGTTGCACGTACTGCAAAGAAGATTCCGAAAATTAGCTGAACGCAGACAGCCTTGAACATACTTGTCTTTGCCTTGCGATTTAGGAAAATGCCAATTAAAACAGCAACGCCAAGGAAGGTGAGCAGCTGGAATACAAGATCAGTTCCTAAAAACAGAAATTCCAGTGATGGTGTCTGGATAAATTCAGACATAGAATTAAGTCCATTTTGAATCTCAGAAGGCTCCATACCCTCAGTCAGCATAGAGGAAACACTAGAAATAAGCTGTCCCTGATTGATTGAGATGGCAGCGGAAAGATAGCTCATCACATAGGAAAGACCCTGTGTCACGATTGGAAGAAGTCCGACACCTAAGCCAAGAAGTACAGAGCTTGCAAATGCATTCTTCTTGTTCTCTGGTAAGTTTGCTTCCTCAGGATTCATATTTTTTCGCAGTGAGTGACGCATAGAGAAGCGTGAGCACACAAATATTGCCAAGAAGCTAAATACGATCAGAAGTGTGACATGCAAGATGTCGGAAGCAACTGTGTTTGCTGACAAAAATTCCTTGACTGGCGCAATCTGTGCAGCTAAAAGCTCGATGACAGTAGGAATGATACCAACACCAACCATGTAGGCAAGAAGACCAAAGGTCAATGCATACACGTCAAAGCGGAAACGGTTTTTCATACGGATGATCAGATACACTGGAACAGCAATCATAACAGCAAGTGCGATCACCATAAGAATGATTGACAGAACTGGCACGCGCATGGCATAGTCGAAGGCAAAATCCTCTGGTACCATGGATGTGACAGCTCCACCCTCAGCAGCAGTTTCAGCAACCGTTTCGGCTATGCTTTCAGCTGCAGATTCAGCGGCAGTAGAGGCCGCTGTGATGATAGATAAGAAACTCATAATTCCTCCTTATTTGCTTCAATATTCAGTACAGAAGCGTATAAAATTAACTATATCAAAGATAAAAAATAGTGTCAATATAAGCTGTTTATACTTCATTATTTTTTTAGGATTTCATTGACAATGTTTGGTCAATGTGTTATGCTAACCGTGTTGGCGCGATAGCAGAAGCTGCAACGCTGCAATTTATTTTTTGGAGGTATCACCATGAAGGGTACAGTTAAGTGGTTCAATAATCAGAAGGGTTATGGTTTCATTTCTGATGAGTCTGGTAAGGATGTATTCGTACACTACTCCGGACTGAACATGGAAGGCTTCAAGTCTCTGGACGAGGGCGCTTCTGTAGAGTTCGACGTAATCGACGGAGCTAAGGGACCGCAGGCTGTTAACGTTACAAAGCTGTAATTGAAACAAGCCGCCGCGATTAATTTCAACTATACCATGTACCTATTCTTTTTTAAATAAATGAAATATCGTATTAGGTAGTGAGATTAAAAGCAAAAGACATAACAGTTCGCTGTTATGTCTTTTTCAGCTTAAACACAAAAATCTGCGCGTTTTATTCGTGCAGGCAGACAGAAAGGTTTGGTTATTAAAATGGCACAGAATCCAGTAGTTACTATTGAGATGGAAAATGGCAGTGTGATCAAGCAGAGCTGTATCCACAGGTTGCCCCGAACACAGTAAACAACTTTATCAGCCTGGTAAAGAAGGGATTTTATGATGGCGTAATCTTCCACCGCGTAATCAGCGGTTTTATGCTGCAGGGAGGAGATCCGGATGGCACAGGTATGGGTGGCCCGGGCTACAGCATTAAGGGTGAGTTTACACAGAATGGTTTTCAGAATGATTTGAAGCATGAGCCGGGTGTACTTTCCATGGCAAGAACTATGATGCCAAATAGTGCAGGCAGCCAGTTCTTTATTATGCATGAGGCAGCGCCGCATTTAGACGGTGCATACGCCGCATTTGGTAAGGTAACAGAGGGTATGGATGTAGTTAATGCAATCGCAGCAGTACCGACAAACTACAACGACAGACCGCTTGAGACACAGCGCATGAAGAAAGTGACTGTTGAGACTTTTGGTGAGGAATATCCAGAGCCAGAGAAGTGCTGATTTTAAGGAAGTTAAAAGTTCTATGCGCGTGACTTTTGACCCTGGTATCATAATATGAAAAAAACAAAAATGACAGAAAAAGGCGAAGTGGTTCTCACCGATTCGCCAGAAGAGGCCCGCACTCTTCAAAAAAGCATTCCTGTCATCGGCATATGTACTCCCGGACAGGATAAATCCTGGTCCGGGATTTCTTTTTTAGCCGAGGATTGGGAAGATGTGGATGATGAATATGCAGAACTTGCGTACTGCAGATATTATCATCTGCCAAGGGTATTGGTTTGTGGAGAGTGGTCAGTGGCAAGTGAACAAAAGTTAGTGATTGGTGGCCAGAATTTTGAAGAACAAACACATACTTGGTTAATTCGAGAGGCAGACAAAAAAGATTCGAAAGCATTTGAAACACTCTATAATGACGATGAAGTAAAGCGCTTCCTACCTTATCCACTAGAAAAACAGGCGCAAACTTGTAAAGACTGGGAAGATTGGATTGAAAGCCTGCACCAGTATGTTTATCCATCGGAAGAGCCATCTATGTGGGTATTAGCAGATGGAAATGATGATATGATAGGGCGGATAGGGCTCGAATACAAAGAGAAAGATGAAGAAAGTGGTATCCCTAGCGGATATTATCTAGGCTATGCGATATTGCCAAAATGGAGAAAAAAAGGACTGGCCGCGAAAGCAGCCAGTCGATTATTAAAATATTGTTTTGAATATTGGCAGCTAAAAGAAGTCTATCTTCTTTGCAGCAGCGAAAACATGGCATCTGTAAAAACAGCACTTGCGTGCGGATTTACAAAAATGTCATCCATTGAAGTGCCGATACAAAACTCAGTCTTCCTTCAAGATATCGTCGAGCATTGCCTGAATGATCGTGCGTGTGTAAGCACCAGCCTGCTTTTTTTTGTTCGCGAGGAAGGCTCTTTAAGTCAATCGGCTCACCAAAACGAATTGTGATCGCAGCACGGCGGATGAATGGAAAGTGATTTTCCAAAACATCTGCTGAGTGCGCGATTGCAACAGGAACAACAGGACATCCGGCCTTGTCAGCCATCTTTAAGCTGCCTTCCTTAAATTCAAGCATACTGCCTTCTTCACCACGGTTTCTTGTGCCTTCTGGGAAGATCCACATAGAATGACCGTTTTTAAGCTCATCGACACCAGCGAGGATTGTTTTTAAACCCTCTTTTACGTTGCTTCTGTCTAAGAACAGGCAATGAATATAGCGCATCCAAAGACGAAGAAGCGGAACCTTTGCCATTTCTTTTTTAGCCACATATCCGGTAATACCTGGAAGCAGGCGATAGGATGTGATGATATCAAAGTAGCTTCTATGGTTGCCTACATACAGCACAGCGCGATCCTTTGGAATGTTTTCAAGACCCTCTGCCTTGACTTTGGTGCCGCTTACAAAGAGAAGCACACCAAATATCCACTGAATCATGCGTCTGGAAATCCGATCCTTAAGATCGGGATTTTTTTTGCCAATTAACCATAAGATGAATGCAGGTATGCATCCAATTACCAGATAGAGAATGGCAATAAGCAAAACTAGTATAAGTCTTATCATGGAAACCTCAATTCAATTTATTCCTCTGGAGCAAGTCCAGGTGCAGTCTCACCAGGCTTAATGGAGCCTTCTGGTCCTTCCTCCTCCTCGATTGGCTCAAGCGGCTCGCATCTGCCAAACAGCTCAGTCATCTTGCGAAGATTTGCTGCTAACTCAGGAGTCAGGTGATCCTTGCGGAAGCGGAATGCCCAGTTACCGCCGGCAACAGATGGCGTGTTCATACGACAGTCACTGCCAAAACCAAGAAGATCCTGAACAGGATAAATAGCGTAGCGTGCGATAGAACCCATAGCCGCACGAATCATATCATAATGAATGATATTTCCGTCAGTATTTAAGTAGCGGCGAACACGATCCTGCAAAGCTGGCTTAAGAGTCTGATACCAGCCCATGGTGGTGTCATTGTCATGTGTTCCTGTGTAGCAAATGCAGTTCTCAGTGGTGAAACGATGCGGAAGAATGTCATTGTCTTTTGGATCACCAAATGCAAACTGTAATACCTTCATGCCAGGCAGATTAAAGTCATCTCTTAACTTCTCAACGCGAGGAGTGATGATGCCAAGATCTTCAGCCAGATCGGAAGATCCTTGCCAAATACTTCCTGCATACGAAGGAACAGATCCTCATTTGGTCCCTTCTTCCATTTTCCGTGCATAGCAGTTTCTTCACCATATGGAATTGCATAGTACTGCTCAAATCCGCGGAAATGATCGACACGGATGTAGTCAACCATATTTAACTGACCCTTGATACGACGCATCCACCAGTCATAATGTGTCTTTTTGTGGTAATCCCAGTCATACAGCGGATTGCCCCAAAGCTGTCCTGTAGCAGAGAAATAATCCGGCGGAACTCCGGCAACAACGGTCGGATAGCCATCCTTTTCAAGCTGGAACAGTTCACGGTTTGCCCACACATCTGCACTGTCAAGTGCAACAAAGATCGGAATATCGCCGACGATCTTGATGCCATTTACATGTGCATAATCGCGAATTGCGTTCCACTGACGGAAGAAGATGAACTGAATGTACTTGTAGTATTCGATGGAATCAGCCAGACGCTCACGCCATGCAGCTTTAATCTCCTCATCAGGGTCACGCAGATCATCTTCCCACTCCAGCCAGCATGCACCGCCGTGTGCGTCCTTACCTGCCATGAAAAGTGCATAATCGTCCAGCCAATCCTTTTCGTGCTCACAGAACACATCAAATTCCTTAAGCATACACAGATCAGCTGATTCCTTAAAGATCTCATAGGAACGATGCAGGATGCGCAACTTTGCTGGAATAACGTCGCCATAGTAGATGTGATCTGGATTAAAGTGCGGATAATCGCGTAAATCATCACCATAAAGAAGACCGTCCTTGATCAATTCATCAGGCTGATTAAAAGCGGCTGTCCTGCAAATGCTGAGAATGCCTGATAAGGAGAATCTCCATATCCTGTGTGGCCTAACGGCAAAATCTGCCAGAGGCTTTGTCCGGCACCAGTCAGGAAATTGATAAAGTCATAAGCACCCTTTCCGAAATCACCGATTCCGTATGGAGAAGGGAAGCTTGTTGGGTGGGCGAGTACGCCTGAGTAACGCTTAGATAATGTTTTTGCCATAAAGGTACCCCAAACCTTTCTCTTAGAATGTGTTATAGTTTTGCAGCAGTTAAAGAGGTCATGAACTTTCAGACTACTGCGTTTACATAAATACAAGTATAACACTAAAAGACAATATTTACAAGATCACATGATTTGTGTATAGTCAATTTTTTCTTGAATTTGGAACGTGTATCGGGTATACTGAGAACGTAGCAGATAAGTAAGGAAAGAAGCAAAAAGAAGGAGAATGAAATGAGCGTCAGAGGAATTCACACCGATGTAACAGATATGCGTGAAAAAAATATTCACCGAAGTAGCAAGACTTGCTTACGAAGGCGGAGATTATTCCCGTCTGGAGGAGCTCCATATAAAATTGTGCCGGGAGAGTTGGCCAGCTTTCGAGAAAGTGTATTTACAGAGAGAGCCATTGTCGGAGAACGTCTTCGACTTGCGATTGGACTGCCAAACCGTACACTCGCTGAGCATGCACCAGTGGCTGATGGTGTAAATGAAAGTGCAATCACAGAGCGTTACTATGAGCCACCGCTGATCAACATCATCAAGTTTGCCTGTCATAAGTGTCTTGATAATAAGACAGTTGTGACGAACATGTGTCAGGGATGTACTGCACATCCGTGTGAAGAGGTATGCCCGAAGGGAGCCATTGTTGTAAAGCAGGGTGGAAAATCAAAGATTGACCCGGAAAAATGTATCAAATTGTGGACGTTGTGTGATGCATGCCCATATGGTGCGATTGTTAAGATGGAGCGCCCGTGCGCAAAGGCATGTGGTATGCACGCAATTCATAGTGATGAGTATGGCAGAGCAGATATTGATTATGAAAAGTGTGTATCTTGTGGTATGTGTCTTGTAAACTGTCCGTTTGGTGCAATTGCTGATAAGGGACAGATCTTCCAGACAATCCTTGCAATGAAAGCAGGAACAAGAGTTTATGCAGCAGTCGCACCTGCATTTATCGGTCAGTTTGGACCGAAGCTGACACCAGAGCGCTTCCGCGAGGCGATGAAGGAGCTTGGATTTGCCGATGTTGTTGAGGTAGCAGCAGGTGCTGACCTTTGTACAATTCAGGAGGCAAAGGACTTCCTCGATGAAGTGCCTGAGAAGATTCCATTTATGGGAACATCATGCTGTCCGTCATGGTCAGTTATGGCAAAGACTGAATTTCCACAGTATGCTAATTGTATTTCCATGGCTCTGACACCAATGGTATTTACAGGTCGTATGATTAAAAAGGCAGATCCTGGATGTAAGGTAGCTTTTATCGGACCATGTGCAGCTAAAAAACTTGAGGCAAGCCGCAGAAGTGTGCGAAGCGATGTCGATTTTGTCCTGACCTTTGAGGAAGTTATGGGTATGTTTGAGGCAAAGGGTATTTCCTTTGACGATATAAAGGCGGGAGAGCCGCTTCATCATGCAAGTGGAGATGGAAGAAACTTTGCTGTTGCGGGCGGTGTTGCAAATGCTGTTGTGAATGCAATTCACCAGATTGATCCAGATCGCGAGGTCAATGTAGTTTGTGCACAGGGACTAGACGAGTGCCGTAAGATGATGCAGATGGCAAAGGCTGGAAAATATAATGGATACTTGCTTGAAGGTATGGCATGTCCGGGAGCTGCGTAGCGGTGCCGGAACGATTCAGCCAATCAAAAAAATCAGCAGCAAATGTAGCAATGAATAAGAAAAAATGCTCCATTCCCATCTGCAACACAGAGTGAATATAAGCAGATGATTAGTTTTTTGGAGGAACGCCCAGATAAGGACTGATGTGACTGCATGTTAAAGAGGACTTCGTGTCAAAGAAAAAACGGGAGGGGCAAATAATAAGAAAACAAAAAAG
>ENA-OQAZ01000205-OQAZ01000205.1-human-gut-metagenome-genome-assembly--contig:-NODE-205-length-33468-cov-4.488708_pt1 | contig 33468 bp, 36 predicted proteins | sample MGYA00242737_ERZ504531 | MGnify/ENA primary metagenome ERZ504531 (study PRJEB26092, sample SAMD00036244) | human gut metagenome | host: Homo sapiens | study: EMG produced TPA metagenomics assembly of... | reverse complement strand
GGTAGATGAAAATTTTGGAAATAGCCGAAAAAGATACCTGCCGGATGGAGAAAGACCACATTGCAGGAAACGGCATAAAATAATGTATGAAGCTGCCAACAGACTGGGTGAGATGCGTGGTGATTTGATAGGTTGTATGTGTGCTGTGACAGGGAAGACAGTGTGGAAGGCGATGTGGAGGTATCGGAGGGGATCGATTATGCTCGTTTTTATACCACTAGCATGAAGCAGTTTGCAGAATTGCCGGATGTGGATATTGCTCCTAAAGGGACTATTTTGGTTATTTCTCCGTGGAACTTTCCGTGTGCCATACCTATTGGTGGTATTGTGGCAGGACTGGCAGGAGGAAATACTGTGATTCTGAAACCGGCTACTGTTGCCGCTCCTGTGGCATGGTTGTTTGCCAAGGCATTTTGGGATGCAGGTGTGCCTAAAGAGGCTTTGCAGGTTGTCATTACAGACCGTGAGGCATTAAAGGTATTGACTACTGCTCCGGCTGTCAAACATATTATTCTGACAGGAGGGACAGACACTGCCCAAAATATTGCACGCAGTAATCCGGCTACTCCATTGTCGGCAGAAACCGGTGGTAAGAATGCAATTATCTTGACAGCTTCCGGTGACCGTGACCATGCTATTATGAATATTGTGGCTTCTGCTTTTGGCAATGCCGGTCAAAAATGTTCCGCATGTTCTTTATTGCTGGTAGAACGCTCGGTCTATGAGGACAAGAACTTTCAAGATAAGTTGAAAGATGCCGCAACTAGTATGAAGGTGGGTAGTGTATGGAATCCTGGGAATGTGGTAGGTCCGATGATTACCAATAAGAATGATAAATTATTGAAAGCTCTGGAACTGGAAAAAGGGGAGTCTTGGCTGGTTCCACCTCGTTTTCTTGATAAGCATAAATATGTATTGGCTCCTACAGTGAAGTGGGGGGTACGTCCCGGCAACTATTCATTCAGAACGGAATTGTTCGGTCCGATGCTGAGCGTGGTTTGCATTGAGAATTTGCAGCAAGGCATTGATTTGGTAAACAGTTTGGAATATGGTTTGACTTCGGGCTTACAGAGTCTGGATGAAGGCGAACAGAAATTGTGGAAAGATTCAATTATGGCAGGTAACCTTTACATCAATCGTGGTATAACGGGGGCCATTGTAAATCGTCAGCCGTTCGGTGGAATGAAATTGTCGGCTTTTGGTGGAGGTGTGAAGGCGGGTGGTCCTAACTATTGTGCTTGTTTTGTAAATATTGCAGATAAGCCAGGCAGTACCACCGACTATACACAAAGTTATGTGAAGGCATACGAGCAGGAATTTGCGCATGCTCGTGATGTCAATAATCTGTATGGCGAGCAAAATGCATTCCGCTATCTGCCTTTAAAGAATATGGTTTTGCGTCTTTTCCCGGGAGATAACAATGAAGATGCAAAGATGATTGCTTTGGCTGCCAGAATTTGTCATACTCCATTGAGTATTAGTTTTGAACCTGGTGATGACCGTACCGCTGCATTGGCTTCTTTGGGATGTCCTTTAAAAGAAGAAGCGTTGGCCGGATTCCTGAAATCAATGAAGAATTATGAACGTATCCGCACTTGTGGGGCTGATATTCCGATGGAAATGTACGAGGAAGCTGCACGTATTGATAAGTATATTGCTACAGCTAAACCGGTGAAAGACGGACGTGTGGAATTGATTCATTACATCAAGGAGCAAAGTATTTCATTTGAATATCATCGTTATGGTAGTATTCTGGAGGTGCCGCCGGTAGAATAACTGTTTATATTATCGGGCGGAAACGTTACTTGGTGGAATGAATATTTTTTCGATCCTCCTTGTTTGTCGGATAAAGCAGATTTGTGTAAAAAACTTAGAAATAAGTAAGAAGGATAATATGGTGTAAAAGCAGTCCGGCATATGGATGAATATCTGTGCCGGACTGCTTTTTTATATTGTGGCGGAAGAAATGGAACTTTTGATAAACCTTTCGGACACACGCTTGTTTATGATAAGTTCATGTTTTTGACATGAGTAACATAAATCTATTGCAAAGACTAATGAAAGAAAATAGACCTCCTTTTTTGCCGTTTTCGCAATCTTGCTTTAATTATTTTAAAGTAAGGGGCTTTATTGGATTTTCGGAATTGTGTATCAGAACATTTCATCCTGATTCACAAAGATATATATGTCCCTATTTGCCCGATGCGCATATTTTGGAGTTCCGGCTTCCGGCAGCGACTATAGAGTGTGTTATCAATAAACAAGGTATATGCATTGAGGCTATCATGTTTACCGATTAGTAAGTGCTTAATCTTCCTTTTTCATTTCTTAATAATTAAGCCAAAGCTTGAATGAAGAAAGTTTTTCTTCACTGATGGTGATTTGGGCTTTGTAAGGAGGAAGGACACTGACTACTATCTTGCCATTAAAATAAGGTTCGGCATGGTCTATGGAAGCAATGCTGATAATAATCTGACGGTTGGCGCGAAAGAACTGTTCTGGGTCCAACTGTTCCATTAATTTATTCAGAGACAGGTCGATTATGTGTTCTTGTCCTTTTTGGGTGACGGCAAAAGTTATTTTATTTTCAGAATAGAAATAGGCTATGTCCGTTACTTGAAGAGACCAGAAACGGTCGGCTCCATAAATAAGGAAGCGTGTACGGTAACGTCTTTCTTTATGTTGCAGGGTATCCAGCAATGTATCCAGATATTCTTGGGGGCGGGAGATTCCTTTGTTTTGTAAAGTTTCGTATTTGATGATGGCATCGAGCAGACGTGTTTCGTCGATGGGTTTCAGTATATAATCTATGCTATTTACTGTAAATGCGCGGATGGCATATTGGTCGTAGGCAGTTGTAAAAATAATTATAGAGGAAGGATGCACGGCCGAAAGGAAATCGAATGCGTTTCCATCTGCCAATTGGATATCGAGGAAGATCAGGTCGGGTTGTGGATTATCTTTAAACCAAGCCACAGCTTCGTCCACACTGCCCGGTATAATGGTCAGTGTCCATTGCGGGCGCAGACGGGTAATCATGGAATGTAACAAACGTGCTGCTGGCACTTCATCTTCTATAATGATTGCGTTTAGTTTATTCATATGCTAAAGGTACTTTTACGGTAAACAAATTGTTTGCTTTAGTGACAATGATTCCTTCGCCGAGCAGTAGTTTGCAACGGTTGGAAAGATTATTCAATCCTACTCCCGAAGAGGTGTCATTACTCTTTTTAGGTTGGATAGGGTTACTTACTGTCAGGTAATAATTTTCAATTTCTATATTAATTTGCATAGGCTTGTTTGAGGTGATGGAATTATGCTTGATGACATTTTCTACCAGCAGTTGCAAAGTTAGTGGCGGGAGCATGGCTTCAGGATAGTCTTCGGGAAGATGACATTTGTAACTGATGCAATTTCCTAATCGGACTTCATGAAGAAAGAGGTAGGATTTCATAAATTCCAATTCTTCGCTTAAAGGTACCAAGACTTTATCTTGACTTTGAAGGACATAGCGGTAAACGCTGGACAGATGCTTAGTGAAGCGGACTGCATTGGCGGGATTGTATTCTATTTCTGCAATCAGTGTGTTGAGACTGTTGAACAGAAAGTGTGGATTGAGTTGGTTTTGCAGGGCGGTGTAACGGGCTGTGTTATTTTCTTTTTGAAGTTCGGCAGCTTCTTGTTGCAGTTTTAATGTGTTCTGAATAGAACGGTTAGATAAAAGTAGTCCTACAATAACTAACTCCACCAACCATACCAGAAAGAGGATGCGCCAGCCGCCATTGGGGAAAATAAATATGTTGTAGGAACCTACCAGAAGTTTTCCGACAATCAATAAACTATAATTCAAAAGAAAGAACAGGAGAGTTACGGCTATATAAATGGTAATAATTTTCCAACGTTTGCGGATATTCAATGCATATTGACTGTTTAGCCAGGAACTGAGCCGCAACGTTGAGTAGCCAAGAATATTGAAGGCTGTGATGAAGAAGATAAAAGCACCTTTGGAAAATAGCATATCTGCCACATGGGGTGACAAATCGGAATAATTGGCTAGAAGAAGATAGGAAAATGCTCCTAGTCCGGAGAATAAAAGGCCATATAATGTAACATTCCATTTCATGTGAACAAAGCTACAATATTTTACAGAATAATCATAGACTGGAGAGGTGTTAAATTAATATTTTCCATTCACTATAGGTACGGATAAATTCCGTTCCTTGGTGAATGGAAGAATATGCTTTTCATGATGGTTGGTTTTATCTAATATTTGTTTAAAGCTTTCAGCAATGCGGAATAGTGTCCTTGTGCAGAAACTTTGGCTTGTACATAGTTGGTTTGTGAAATCTGCCGATAGTTTTGTGCCTCTATCATTTCCACTATTGATACTTTCCCCTCTGTATATCTTTCCAATGCCATTTGTTCGTTTTTGCGGGCTTTTTCCAATGAGTTTCTAGTTAATTGTACTTGTTCCATTGCTTGAGACAAGGATACACGGGCTGTCTGCACTTCCAGATTTACATGGTCACTTACTTGGTGCAGATTATCAGTCGCGGCACCGATCTGGAAAGAGGCTGCCCGTTTTTCGTTGCGTCGTTTCCCCCATTCAAAAATAGGTACAGATAACTTAGCATAAACGGCATAGTTGGGATCAAGGTCGGATTTAAAGTTATATCCTGGTGAAGAGTAACTTCCTTCTATGCCGACATACAGTTGCGGTTTATATTTTGAGTCAGTCAGTTTCTTTGAGCTTTCGGCTATGCCTATTTGGTCGTATGCTATTTTTAGTTCCGGTCGGTTAGAACCGTCTTGCTTCCATAACTGCTCATTCATTACGATGGAAGGAATGGTATCTTCCACTTCCGTTATTTCATGAAGTGCCGTGCCAATCAGTGAATTAAGTGCCATTCTTCCTGTTTCCAAACTGCTTTTTGCTTGGAGCAATTGGTATTCGGCTTCATTTAGTTTTACTTCTGCCATAAGCAAGTCTTGCGGGTCAACTAGTCCTGCTTCGACTCGCTCACGGATAGTTTTGGTGAGTGAGGCGATAGAGTTTCGATAGTCGGTAGCAACTTGCAGAAGTTCGGCACGGGCTACGGTATTCCAGTATTGCATATCGGTTTGGTAGCACAGGGCGGAACGAAAGTATTCCGCCTGATGTGCTGCCAGACTATGTTGATGTTTTGCATCCGGATGGTTTCCAGCAGACGCCCGCCTGTATAGACCGGCTGTAATAGGGTAAGTGAGGCACCATATTTCATGTCCTTGCCTTCGAACGTCAGTGGGTTTTGCATACTGGGCAAGTCCAGAGTGAGCTGGATGGGGTTGCCGGTATATTGAAAGTTGGCGTCACCCGAAAGTTTGGGACGCAAATCTTTTCGGGCGGCTTTTTCCAGTTCGATACTTGCAGAGATGTGTTTATCCGCCACCTTCAGGTCGTGGTTGTATTCCACAGCCATCGACCTGTACTTTTCCAATAAATCACTTTGTTGGGAGAAAGTAGCGGACGGAACACTAAAAATAAAGATAAACAGTATATTAATTCTTTTCATAGGATGCATATTTAGAATTACTCTTAATTTTATAAAACATGGCATATAATGCCGGGGTTACGAATAACGTTAGCAATGTGGCAAACGTCAGTCCGAAAATAATAGTGGCTGCCATACCGCCGAATGCTATATCGAACAACAACGGAACCATTCCTAAAATAGTAGTGGTCGCTGCCATAAGTACAGGTCTTGTTCTTGACACTGTAGCTTCTATGATGGCGGTATAAGGTGCGATTCCATTTCGGCGCTGTATATTTATTTCATCCAGTAACACAATCACATTTTTAATAATCATACCTAATAATCCCAGCCATCCGGCGATGGGGAAGAAGCCGAAATCGAATCCGGTGAGCAGCATACCTATGGCAACCCCGATAAGGGAAAGGGGAAGGATACACAGGATAATGACCGGTTGTCTGAAGTTACCGAATAATGCTACAAGAATTACAATGAGCATCAGAAAAGCCAAAGGAAAGAACTTGGCAATGGCCTGCATCGCTTCGCCTTGGTCTTTGTATTGGGCATCCCAGAAGAAGGTATATCCTTCGGGCAATTCTATTTCTTCTATCTCTTTTCGTATTTCTCCGTGTACTTCCGCCATGGTGTGTCCCGGTTTTACTCCACACATGGCTGCCATGGATAACTGACGGTTATAAGTACGTATTTGCGGAAATTCCCAAGTGGTTTCAATTTTTTCCGTTACTTGTGACAGAGGTGCCGAATGCTTCCCGTTCCAAACAGAGAAATCCCCTAAAGATCGCTCGTCTGTAATATGAACCCCTTCCGATTTTAGTAATACAGGTACTTTCTTTTCATTATCCCGATAAATTCCTACAGGAGTTCCATCACTGATAGACTTGACGGATTGCATCATTTGTGCTTTGGTGATACCCAGTGCTCCGGCTTTTACCGGATCGTAAACAGGGCGGATCATTAAACTCATGTTGCCCCATTCGTTGCGGGCGTCCGCTACTTTGGGATTGCGGCGCATGATTTCTATTGCTTTCCCTGCCAGTGAATCTAGTACAGCAGGATCCGGTCCTAGAAAACGGGCTTCGATGACGGCTTCTGTCAAAGGGCTAAGCTCGAATTTGTTCACTTTTATCAGGGGTTCGGGATATTTCTGGCGAATGGAGTCTTGCAGTAGCGCATGTAATTCCTTTGAATCTTTGGAGGTCTTGCATTTTACCAGTATTTGTGCATAATTGGATTGAGGACCGAAAGATACATTGGATAAATAATAGCGGGGTGGCGTGCGACCTATGTAGGTAGAAACCATTTCTGTTTCTTCGTGTCCGCGTATATAGTCTGCCAGACTGCTTGCCATGCGGTCTGTTTCGTTAATGTTTGTTCCTTCGGGCAGCCACATATCTACGGTAAAGTATTGTTTTTCCAGTGCGGGTACGAATACTTTAGGAATAAATTTGAAACTCCAGGCAGAGAGTATCAGCATAATGGCCAGTGAGCCGATGGTGACCGACCGGTGGCGGAGCACCCAATGTAAAGCATTGCGGAAACGGTTGTAATATTTTCCGTCAAACAGTGCCGCTTTCAGTTCCTCGGGACGTGGGCGGCGGACAAATTCCTGTATAAAGAAAGGTGTCTGTGTCAGTGCGAACACCCAGCTGAACATCAGGATACTCCGATAACCACGACTAATGAGGATAACAGTTCACCTGTGATATGTGGTGAATAATAGATAGGAAGGAAAGTAAGAATAGCGATTACGGTTGCTGCCAACAAGGGCAGGGCGGTAGTCGAGCAAGCCTGCATGATGGCTACACGTTTCCGCATTCCACGCTCCATATTGATTAAAGCGGAGTCTGACACAACAATGGCATTGTCTACCAACATCCCCATGGCGATAATGATGGCGGCCAGTGACATTCGCTGGAGTGCGATGCCGCAAGCCATCATGACAATGAGAGTGGCGAAGATGGAAAAATCAGTCCGCTACCTATCAGCGTGCCATTCTTGAACCCGATGAAAAATAATAGAATGGCTATAACAGTTAAAACGGAAATGATGAGATTCAAGACAAAGCCTTGATTGGCAACGGCTGATTCATATCCTTGATCGTAGATAGAGGTCAGTTCATATCCTTCAGGCATGGATTGGGATAATTCGTCAATGCGTTTTTTCACAGCTTCTGCCATATCCACTACATTTCCGGTGGGGACGGTGGAGATGGCAATACCTATGGCCGGATTACCGTCAATGCGCATCAGATTGCTGGCAGGTGTCTGATAACTTTCTTCTATTTGTGCAATGTCGGCAAGGCGGAAATGTTCACCGGAGCGTGATACGATAGTCAGGTTTCTTATATCATCTAATGAATAAAAATTTCCAGTGGATTCAATGCGCAGCCGATTTTGTCCGGCATCAATACCTCCGGCATCCACCACTTTATTTTGTGCTTCGAAAGCGCGGGCTATATCCGAGGTCGTAATTCCGCTTTGTGCCATGACGGATGGGCTGACAGACACGTCAATGTAGGTGTCTGTATTCCGTAGATTTCTATTTTAGCAACATCTTTTATTTTCAATAGTTCGTTTTTGATAATCTTGGCTTCGTCTTCCAGTTCCCGATAGGTATGGCTCTTTCCAGTCAGTCCATAGAAAACTCCCAATACATCTCCAAAATCATCGTTAACAACAGATGGACCTGCTCCGGCGGGAAGTTTGCTTTGTACATCATTTACTTTACGGCGTAATTTGTCCCAAAGTTGTTGCATTTCGTCTGCCCGGATTTCCTTTTTTACATAAACGGTTATTTTTGAAAGTCCTGTTCGGTTTTCTGTTTTCAGATAATAAAGTTCACCAAGAGATTGGATGGATTCTTCCAGAACATCTGTTACTTGAGATTGTACCTCGGAGGGGGATGCTCCGGGATACGGAGTCAGTACGAGTGCTTGTTTGATGGTAAAGGGGGCGTCTTCCAGTTTTCCCATTTTGATATAGGAGAACAGCCCACCGGCCAATATCAATACCAACAGCAAGATAGTGACTGCTTTCTTTTGTAGAAAATATTTTACGAGTTTCATGATTGTTTATTTCTGTGATATTATTCGTTTTCTACACTTATTTTCATTCCATCCGATAGGAAGCGGAGCCCACTGTTTGCTACAGTTTCATCAGGATACAAGTCTTCGGTGATAGATACATAACCGTTTGGCAATAGATCCCCTTTCTTTACTTTTCTCTTAGTTACTTGTTGGGTTTTGGAATTTACTATCCATAAATAATCTCCTTCTGTAGGGCGATGGCAAAGGGCTGTTTGAGGGATGGCTGCTCCTTGGGAAAGAGTTGAAACGGAATGGGTATTTAGGCTTGCTTTACCAGACATACCTGCCAGTAATTTCCCTTCTTTATTGGGAAGTAGAGCGGTCAGCAGGTAAGAGAGGTTATTGCGGGTAGTCCCTTTGGAAATTTCCATTATCTTAGCATTATATACTTTATCGGGTTGGGCGTCAAATCGTACTTGTATTGTATCTAGTGCTTGCGCTGCACGGGCAATGTCTTGAGTGACATAAATCTCCAGTTTAAGTTGGTCTATATCAATAAAAGAAATGATGGGCTGGGTTGCTTTCACATCTTGAAATTTCTCTATATATACTTCACCCACATAACCATTGAATGGAGCGATAAGGCGTGTGTCTTCCAGTTCATAGGAAGCTGTATTGAAAGTTGTTTTTGCAGTGATATAGTCTGCTTTTGCTTTTTCATAAGTACTTGCAGAAACATTTCCTTTGTCGTATAACTTTTGTATACGTTCGAATTCCGCTTTTGCCTGATGGTAGATTGCTTCGGCACGTTCTTTACGGATGCGGAAATCGCGCGGATCTATTTCGGCTATGATGCTGCCTTGTTGGTATCGGTTACCTGCGTATACATCGAAACGGTCGATGGGACCGCCTACTCGGAAAGATAACTCGGAAGTGCGAAAAGGTCGGGCAATAAAAGAGAATTCTTTGTCACCCTGATGTGAAACTGGAACAGCTTGTGTTGTTTTTACAATAAGGTCTTGTTTTTTATCATTGCCTTCGGCAGCACAGGAAGAAAGTAGTGCGGCAAGGCTTAATAATAGCATGGAATGTACGTTTATCTTCATATTTTGTCTTTTAAGTTTGAGACAAAAATAAAGATTGAAGGGAGAACAGATGGGGAAGAAAATGCTGAAGCCGGAAAAAGAAGACCGGAAAAAGGGAAAATGCATCCTGAATAATTTTATCAATGAAGTAAAAAAAGATTTATTCAGGCAACTTTTTATACAGAATAGCTGTTTTTATCAGTAAGATGATTAACTATAAACTCTAAAGAATAAAGCGTATGTATTTTATTTGGTACATTATTATCGGAATTATTGCTGGTTTTGTTGCCGGTAAGTTGATGAGAGGGGGAGGTTTCGGTCTCTTTATTAATTTATTGGTTGGTATTGTTGGTGGTGTCCTGGGCGGCTGGGTATTCAGTTTGTTTGGTATTGCAGCAACTGGTATTATTGGCAGTCTTGTTACCTCTATTGTGGGAGCTATATTATTGTTGTGGATTGTTTCTTTGCTCAAGAGGTCTGATATTTCTTGAATTATAAGAGTAAAAAAGAACCGTCCTGACGACACGCTTGCCGGGGGCGGTTCCTAACCAAACAAATCAAAAAATATAAGTATATTAACTAATTGCTTCCACCTCCTAAGGCACGGTAAAGCATGATATGCAGTTTACAAGATTCCACATTCAGAGCGATACGTTCCAATTCACAATCCAGGAAACGTTCATCGGCCGACAGTACATCCAGATAGCCTGCGAATCCTACTTTAAACATTTCATTTGCATTATAAATAGATCGATGATGGATACGGCTTTCTTCTTCTTTCAACTTTTTGCGCTGGTGCATTTGCATGATGCAGTAATGAGGTTTAATACTTCTTCATAGGCTTTTAATACCGTATCGTGATATCCTAACAAAGCGATGCGTTGCTGGCTTTTCGCATCATTCCATAATGCACGTATAGTATTTTGTTTGAATATAGGTGCTGTGATACCTGCACCGAGATTGTAAACCAGGGATGCAGGAGCAGTAAACCATTTATCCAGATCAAATGCGTTAAAACCTCCGTTTCCTCCAATCACGATGGATGGGAAGAAAGCTTTTCGCGCTGCAGATACGTCGGATTTACTAGCTAATAACTCCAGTTCGGCAGCCTTTATATCCGGGCGATATTGCAAAAGTTGTGACGGGATTCCTGCATCTGTGGGAAACTCATAACTACATGCAGTTTCAAATGACACTCGTTTCACCTTGAAAGGCAGTCGTCCTAATAAGGTGGCGATGGCACGTTCCTTTTCACTTATTTGCTGTTCGTTTGCAAGCAGCATTTCTTCCAATTTAAGGCGTCGTGACCGGAATTGGTCTACAGAAAGTCGGGTTACTTCACCTTCTTTCATCAGTTCATCGGTTAAATTATAAGCATCTCTGGCTGTTAGGATGGCTTCGCGTAGCACATATCGCTGTTTATCCAGTCCTATTAATTCAAAATAGTGTGTACCTACTTCTGATATCAATAAGGTGCGTGCCAGACGCATAGCTTCTACAGACTGCATCCAGCGGGATACGGTCGATCGTTTTTTATCGGTTAGCTTACCCCATATGTCAGCTTCCCATTGAAAATTGAGTCCTAGGTTGAAATTCCGGTAGGGATCTGGAATATGTTTGTCTTTTTCTAAATCGGGAGTGTTGGTGGTGCTGTTACCAACTCCGTCCATAGTGTACTCGCCAAAACGTTGTACTCCACCATCAATGCCTAATGAAAGATCGGGCAGCAGCGCTCCTTTTCCTACTCGAACTTGTGAACGGGCAATGGATATCCGTTCTATAGTTTGAAGGAATGAATGATTGTTATTTAACGCTTCGGCTATATAACTTTGCAATAACGTATCTGGAAAAAATGTTTTCCATGACATGGAAGAGATAGTAGTGCTGTCCGTTTCCCTATCCATATAGAACTCGGGTAACTCTATCTTTTCTGTCGGAGTAAGGGAAGGGGCTTTGCAACTTACCATAATCAGACAGAAAGCTCCTATTATTAAACCTGTTTTGTTTATATTGTTATTTTTCATCTTCTTCATCATAGCTGACTTTATTACGGTTAAGATGTGCAGACCAACTCTCGAAAACAAGGTAAAGTCCAGGTACAAGGAAGATTCCTACGAATGTACCGATAAACATACCTCCGGCGGCAGCTGTTCCGATGGAACGGTTGCCCAAAGCACCGGCTCCGCTTGCCATTACCAACGGGATTAGTCCGCATATAAATGCAAAGGATGTCATCAGGATGGGGCGCAGACGGCTTACGGAACCTCTAACGGCAGCATCAAAGATGCTCATTCCCTGTTTGCGGTACTGGTTGGCCATTTCCACAATAAGAATGGCATTTTTGCCTAGCAGACCAATCAACATTACCAAGGCTACCTGGGCATAAATATTATTTTCCAAGCCTGCCAGTTGCAGGAAAAAATAAGAACCGAAGATACCTGCCGGCAATGAAAGTATGACGGGAAAAGGCAGTAACAGACTCTCGTATTGTGCTGCCAGCAACAAATAAACAAACAGCAGGCAGATACCGAAAATAAGAACGGTTTGTCCACCCGAATCTTTCTCTTCACGAGTAACTCCTGACCATTCTATATCATAACCGCGAGGTAATGTCTCTTTGGCAATTTGTTCCACTGCTTCGATAACCTCTCCTGAACTGACTCCTTCGGCAGGTTCACCTGTAATCAAGGCCGAGGTGAACATATTGTAGCGTGTAATCTGGTTAGGACCGAATATACGGTCCATCGTCATAAAGTTAGAGTAGGGTACCATATTCCCGTCCTTGTTCTTGGCATAGAACTTATACAGATCTTCAGGATTCATACGATACTCTGGAGAAGCCTGTAACATCACCTTATACATTTGTCCGAAACGAATAAAGTTGGATGAGTAGAAACTGCCGATATAGGATTGGAGTGTTTCCATGGATTCATTTAGATTTACTCCTAATTTAGCTGCTTTAGCAATATCCACTTTCAGCAGATATTGTGGAAAATTAGGATTGAATCCTGAGGTTGCTCCCACAATGCGCGGATCTTCATTCAGTTTTTCTACTAATGTATTGGCAACATCGGCAAATTCTGCAAAGCTGCCTGCTGTTTTATCTTGTAAACGAAGTTCGAAGCCGCTGGCATTACCGAATCCCGGAACTGTAGGAGGCAGGAAGAACTGAATATCCGCATCTTTGATATGCGAGGTGCGGTCTTTGTATATCTCTATAAGTTCGGCTGCTGTTTGATCGCGTTCACTCCACGGGGTGAGATTAATCATACCCATACCGAAATTGGCACCTTCCGTTTCAGTCATCAAACTATAACCTGCTAATGTGGAGATGCTTTCAATTTCTTTGAAAGGAAGCAATGCAGCTTGTACAGCGTTCAAGCTTTTTCGCTGCGTTCCAATGTTGCTCCCGGAGGCGCATCTACATTGACATAAATCATACCTTGGTCTTCATTGGGAATAAAGTCTGAAGGAAGTACCTGGCTCATGCCGAAAGTGGCAAGGAAGAAAATAATCAGTGTGGCATAAGTGATTATTTTCCGGCTCAAATACTTGTGTAATCCGATATTGTATTTCTTTTCAAAGCGGTCGTACCGGCGGTTGAAAAAAATAAAGAAACGACGTAGCCATCCTGCTTTTTTCTTCTTTTTCCATCAGCGGGTTTCAGTAACAAAGCACATAGGGCAGGCGAGAGGTCAATGCGTTTATTCCTGAGATAACAATGCTACCGCCAGTGTCAATGAGAATTGCCGATAGAAAATACCTACAGTTCCCTGCATGAAGCCCACCGGAACAAAGACTGCCGACATGACTAGCGTGATGGCAATAATGGCTCCACCGATTTCATTAATAGCTGCTACAGATGCTTTATAAGGAGAGAGTTTCTCATGATGCATCTTTACATGGACAGCCTCTACGACGACTATTGCGTTGTCTACTACAATACCTATTGCGAGCACAAGGGCGAATAAGGTCAACATATTTATGGAGAAGCCAGCATTTCCATAAAAAAGAATGTACCGACCAATGAAACTGGTACGGCGATAGCCGGAATTAAGGTGGAACGGAAATCTTGTAAAAATATATACACCACAATAAATACCAGTATGAATGCTTCGAGCAGTGTCTTCAGCACTGACTGTATGGAGCGTCAAGAAAGCGTGATACGTCATAGGAGATATTGTAATCCATGCCAGGCGCAAAACTGCTTTCTTTGATTTCTGCCATTTTGGTTTTAATATTTTGGATGACTTCCCTTGCATTGGAGCCAGGGCGTTGTTTGATCATAATAGATGCCGATGGCTTTCCGTCGGTCATAGAGGTCATGTTATAATCTTCAGAATCGAATTCAATAGTGGCAACGTCTTTCAGACGTAGCAGTGAACCATCGGGAAGAGCTTTCAATACAATCTCTCCATATTCTTCTGCTGTGCTGAACTTTCCGGTATATTGTAATACATATTGCAGTTGTTGGGGTAATTTGTCTGAACTGATACCTGTCTTGCCGGGTGCTGCTTCTATGTTTTGATTACGGATGCTTCAGTTACATCTTGAGGTACCATGTTGTAGGCGGCCAGCCGATTAGGATTCAACCATACACGCATGGCATAATCACGGCTACCCATGATTTCTACCAAGCCTACACCGTCAATACGTTTTAATTCGCGCAAAATATTGATATCGGCAAAGTTATAAACAAACTTTTCGGTATGTGCACTGTCCGTACTCATGATGTTCAAGTACATCAACATACTGTTTACTTCTTTTTCTGTAATAACTCCGGCACGGATTACTTCTTCAGGCAATTCGTCTAGTACGGTAGTCACACGGTTCTGTACATTTACGGCAGCTACGTCCGGATCGGTTCCCACTTTAAAATAGATAGTAGTAAGGGACATACCGTCGTTGGTACAAACAGTGGTCATGTAGGTCATGCCGGGTACTCCGTTGATGGCACGCTCTAACGGGGTGGCGACTGTTTTAGACATCACATCGGCACTAGCCCCGGTGTATCGGGCGGTTACCGTTACAGATGGGGGTACGATATCGGGAAACTGAGTGATGGGCAGTGTCAAAATAGACAGTACGCCCAAGCAGACGATAATGACGGAGATTACTCCTGAAAGTATCGGTCTTTTTATAAATAGCTTAAACATAAACTGTCCGTTTTATTTTACGATAGGTTGTTTTAATTCAACTTCTTTTCTGATTGCTTCCATATCAATGGTATCAGTCTTGATGGTAATGCCATCCTTCATCATTTGCACTCCCTCGTATACGATGGCAGTGTTAGGAGAGAAGTCTTGTGTCACATAGTAATTATTATAGCGTTCCAGCGGTTGGAAGCTGCGTACTTTTACTACACTGGCACTATCAACGGTATATACATAGGTGAAATCTTGAATTTCGAATGTTGATTTCTGGGGAACTAGGCAGATGTTGTCCATTTGGGTCATCATACGTACTTTTCCAGTCACTCCATGTTTCAGCAGTCCGTCCGGGTTCGGAAAACGGACACGGAAGGCAATGGAGCCGGTTCCTCGTTCAAAGTCACCTTCTACTGTTTCTAATGTGCCTTTGTGGGAGTAGATGGAACCGTCTGACAAAATCAGTTCCACATTATTTTCTTCGTGCTGTTTTTGTCCGCTAAGTTGTTGGCGCTTGTATTCCAGATACTCGCTTTCGTTCACTTTATAGTAAGCAAAGATCTCGGAAATATCACTTACGGTAGTCAGTAAGCTTTGCGGATTTACCAGACTTCCCGTCTTATAAGGAATACGGTCTATGTAGCCGTCAAAAGGGGCAGTGATAGTGGTGTAAGAATAATCCATCTGTGAACGTTGCATTTGTGCTTTTGCCTGTTCCACTTTCATTTGGGCTACTTCTTTTTCTTTATTGGCTTGGTCGAGTCGGATTTTTGATAAGATTTGTTTGTCAACCAGCCGGCCTATTCTTTCGGCTTCATAATTTGCCATTTCATATTGTGCCTGTGCTTGTTTGTAATTGGCTTGCGCCTCTTTTACCGTTTCGCTATATTGGTCGGAACTGAGTTGGAATAGAGGCTGTCCTTTTTTGACTTTCTGTCCTTCGTCTACATATATTTTTTGAACAAATCCTTCCACTTTGGGCTTAATTTCTACAAACTGTATAGCTTGCACATCAGCTACATATGAGCGTGGAAACTCAATGGTTGTGGGGTGAAGAATGGTGATGGGAATGAATTCTTTGTGATGTTCCTGCTTGTTGTCCGATTGACCACAAGAGCATAGCAATCCTGTGCATGTACACAGGACCGCAATTTTCTGAAAATTACTCTTCATGAAATTACGAATACAATTTAAAAAGATTAATAATTGAGTTTGAGTAAATAAAAGATCCGGCTTGCATTCAAATCTTTCAGAATACAAGGCCAATATGTATGAATATGCTTTAATGTGACATATTAAATGCGGTACACACAAAAGATAATGTGATGATGTACCACTTTCCCCGGATTTTCACTGACAGGTGTGTAACTTTGTACCGGAACTTGGGGAATAGCAAAAAGATTGACCAGCATATCGATAGTGCAGGGTAAAAAACGACTGTTTGGCAGTTGTGCACGTCCCGACTGGAAATAATAAGTTTCTTCTCCTCTGCTTTCTTCATTGTTGTCAGAAGGCAGGGTGGGCTGTTCCATCGTTTCTACCATAGCCAGATTGGCATCAATCAGTGGAGCGCATACATCAAATTGTACGAGTAATAACATAATTACGCATACTATTCTTACCACATATTTTTTGATACCGTTGAACATGAAAGATACTTTGTTTGTCAATTCGTTTGCAAATTTAATATAATTGAACACTGTTTTCAAACTAATCATCCAAAATTAGTGAGTTTTAATATATCCTTTCTCTTTTTTGGAACTACTATCCTTTATACTGACTGAAATCTGTTATTTTTGTACTCAGTATTTTAAATAATCAGATAATATTACTTATGTTACAACCCGAATTGAAATTTCGTCGAGATAAAATACGCTATTTAATGGCTCAACAAGGCATTGATGCTGCCCTGATAGCTTGTAATGTAAATTTGCTTTATACGTATGGTGAGATAGTGAACGGCTATCTTTATTTACCGCTTCATTCACCGGCACTTCTCTTTGTAAAACGTCCTAATAATATTGTGGGAGAATTTGTATTCCCTATTCGTAAACCTGAGCAGATAGTGGACTTGTTAAAAGAAAATGGTATACCTGTAGCTTCAAAGATAATGTTGGAAGGCGGGGAACTGCCTTATGCGGACTATATGCGTCTTGCATCTCTTTTTCCTGAATCGGAGGTAGTGGATGGAACTGCTATTATTCGTGAAGCGCGTAGCGTAAAGACTCCGCTGGAGATTGAACTTTTTCGTCGGTCGGCTGCTTTACATGCTCGAGCATATAGTAAGATTCCCGATGTATACCATCCGGGGATGACTGATCGTGAACTATCTGTTGAGGTGGAACGCCTGATGCGACTGGAAGGTTGTCTGGGAATATTCAGAGTATTTGGTCAGAGTATGGAGATATTTATGGGAAGTGTGTTGGCCGGAGATAATGCAGCTACTCCTTCGCCTTATGATTTTGCCTTAGGTGGTAAGGGATTGGACCCGTCTTTGCCCGGAGGAATGAATGGAACTTTGTTGAAAGAGGGGTATAGTGTAATGGTGGATATAGGGGGAAACTTTTACGGATATATGTGCGATATGAGTCGTGTGTTCTCCATTGGAAAATTAAATGATGAGGCTTATGCAGCTCATCAAGTCTGTCTTGAAGTGCAGGATAAGGTTGCCTCTATGACGGCGCCTGGTGTGGTGTGCGAGGATCTTTATAATGCGGCCATTGAGATCGTGACGAAAGCCGGATTTGCCGATCGTTTTATGGGGGTGTCCCAACAGGCACGTTTTATAGGACACGGCATCGGGTTGGAAATCAATGAGGCACCAGTGTTGGCTCCGCGTATCCGGAGGGAGTTGGAAGAGGGAATGGTGTTTGCCCTTGAACCTAAAATCGTATTGCCGGGAGTAGGACCGGTCGGCATTGAAAATTCTTGGGTAGTTACAGAAAACGGAGCCGGCAAACTGACCATTTGTAATGAGGAGATTATAGAGCTTTGATTCCTTGGATGTAAATATTGAAGCGGAAATATCAAAAAAACGAAAAATTTTATGGTTCTTGTTCTAGTGTCATTGGGGGCAAAGTGAAGAACTTGAATATAAAAAAGATCCCGAAACTTTTAGTTTCGGATCTTACATGGTTTGAAGTATATTTTTATTCCCACTCAATGGTCGCATTGGGTTTGGGCGACAGGTCATAGCATACGCGGTTCACATTCTTTACTTCTTTTAGAATACGGTCGGTAATTTTCATCAGAATGGACCAGTCTATCGGTTCGATAGTAGCTGTCATAGCATCTACGGTGTTGACAGCTCGGATAATAACAGGCCAGTCAAATGAACGGGCATTGTCACGCACGCCTACTGATTTGAAATCGGGTACTACGGTGAAATATTGCCATACTTTCTTGTCCAAGCCTGCCAGTTGGAATTCTTCACGCAAGATGCGTCCGATTCGCGAACAGCTTCCAAGCGGTCACGAGTGATAGCCCCAAACAGCGCACTCCCAAACCAGGACCAGGGAACGGCTGACGGTAGACCATGTCGTATGGTAAACCAAGTTCCACTCCGCAGGCACGGACTTCGTCTTTGAACAACTGGCGTAAAGGTTCTACTAATTCAAACTGTAAATCCTCGGGTAAGCCACCTACATTGTGATGGGATTTAACCATTTTGGCTGTTTTAGTACCACTTTCTACGATATCAGGATAAATTGTACCTTGTCCCAAAAAGTCGATTCCATTTAGCTTACGGGCTTCCTCTTCGAACACACGAATAAATTCACCACCGATAATCTTGCGTTTCTGCTCCGGATCAGTTACATTTTCCAGTTTACTCAGGAAACGGTCTGTAGCATCCACGTAAATCAAATTAGCGTTCAACTGATTTTTGAAAACTTCAATTACTGCTTCCGATTCACCTTTGCGCATTAATCCATGGTTCACATGTACGCAGACCAGATTATTGCCGATGGCTTTCAGCAACAGAGCTGCTACTACAGAACTGTCTACACCTCCGGAAAGTGCCAATAATACTTTCTTGTCGCCTACCTGGCGGCGGATCAATTCAATCTGGTCATTGACAAAGTTTGTCATATTCCAGTTAGCCTCTGCCTTGCAGGTATCAAAAACAAACGATTGTACAGCATTCTTTATTGCTTCCACATCATCCGTCAGTTGGGGAAGCTTCACTTCGCAACATGCTTTGTCATGACCGGCAGCCATTACGGGGATCCCTGCTTTGTAAATCTCGGGAAGCACGTCAATATCCACTCCGTCAATTACATGGTTGGGACCGCCATTGATAATGACACCCTTTACATTGGGCAATGCTGTCAGCTCGGCGGCTGTGATATCGTGCGGGTAAATTTCACTATATACACCCAAAGCACGAATGGCTCTGGCAAGCACGGTGTTTTCGGTGCTTCCCAAATCCAAGATAACAATCATATCTTGTTTCATTCCGTTATGTTGTTTTTAAGTTATTAGTTGGTTGTCTATTATTCCCACTCAATTGTGGCAGGCGGTTTGGACGAGATATCATAGCATACGCGGTTTACACCTTTTACTTTATTGATTATGTCGTTTGAAACCTTAGCCATAAATTCATAGGGAAGATGAGCCCAGTCGGCGGTCATGGCATCCGTACTAGTTACGGCACGTAGGGCAACGGCACGTTCGTATGTACGTTCGTCCCCCATTACTCCCACACTTTGTACGGGTAGCAAGATTACGCCTGCCTGCCATACTTGGTGGTAAAGGGATGTTTCGTTTCCGTCCGAGTCTTTCACTTTCCAGTCTCTCAATCCTTGGATATAGATATCATCGGCGTCTTGCAGAATACGTACTTTCTCAGGAGTGATATCACCCAAAATACGTACCGCAAGTCCTGGTCCGGGGAATGGATGGCGTGTAATCAGATGTTCCGGCATACCCAGTTCACGACCTACGTGGCGTACTTCATCCTTGAATAGCAGACGCAGAGGCTCGCATAGTTTCAAATTCATTTTTTCGGGCAGTCCACCTACGTTGTGATGACTTTTGATTACAGTCCCGGTGATACTTAATGACTCGATACAGTCAGGATAAATGGTACCTTGTGCCAGCCATTTCACATCTTTAATTTTATGAGCTTCTTCATCGAATACGTCAATAAAACCTTTGCCGATAATCTTACGCTTCTTCTCAGGTTCTTCCACACCTGCCAGTTCACTGAAGAATTTTTGGCTGGCATCCACTCCGATTACATTCAGTCCGAGACATTCATAATCATGGAGTACATTTTTGAATTCGTTCTTACGCAGCATGCCGTGATCTACAAAAATGCAGGTAAGATTCTTGCCTATCGCTTTATTTAATAATACGGCTGCCACAGATGAGTCTACTCCGCCACTCAGCCCCAGTACTACTTTGTCATTTCCCAGTTGCGCTTTCAGTTCGGCTACAGTCGTTTCAATGAAAGAGGCAGCGCTCCAGTCCTGTTTCCCCCCGCAAATGTCGACTACAAAATTTTTCAGAAGCTGGTTCCGTCTTCACTGTGGAACACTTCCGGGTGGAACTGTACTCCCCATACTTTCTCTTCCTTTATTTGATAAGCAGCGATGGCTACTTTATCTGTTGAAGCGATAATTTTGAAATTCTCCGGAATGGCGGTGATGGTATCTCCGTGGCTCATCCATACTTGTGAGTGTTCACGGACGTTCTTCAATAGTGGGTTCTCTTGGTCGAAAGTGGAAAGGTGTGCACGTCCGTATTCACGTGTGCCGGCCGGTTCCACTTTCCCACCGTTTGTATAAGACATGAACTGTGCACCATAGCAGATACCCAAAATAGGATACTTTCCGCGAATGTCACTCAAATCGACTTTAAAGGCGCTTTCATCATACACCGAGAAAGCTTCCCGAAAGGATAACGCCGATTATGGACGGATCATTGTGTGGAAATTTGTTGTAAGGCACAATCTCGCAATAAGTATTCAGTTCGCGAACGCGACGGGCTATGAGCTGTGTGGTTTGTGAACCGAAGTCGAGAATAATGATCTTTTCTTGCATATATATTAAGATATGTAAATGATTTCGTGCCGCAAAGATACTCAGAAAAAATAAAAATCCGTCATGCTGTTGAGGCTTTTTATAATTGAATTGGAAAAACTTTGTTCTTCCTGCTTCCTTGTGGAAAAATATGCAAAAAAAGATTGGAATGTTTAGGAAATGTCGGCTGGTATATAAATCACGGGCTGTCCGACAAGCATTTGAGGGCAGCCCGTTTTTTGTGTGGATAATATTTTATTTTTTGCCAGCCTGTTCCTTCAACAAGTCACGGATTTCTGTAAGTAATACCTCTTCCTTGCTAGGGGCAGGTGGGGCGGCGGGAGCAGGAACTTCTTCTTTCTTGCGATTCAGCTTGGCAAGTAATCTTATAAATAAGAATATAGAAAAAGCAATGATGATAAAGTCGAAAGTAGCTTGTAGGAAGTTGCCATAATTCAACGTTACGGCAGCTTTTTCAACTCCATCCACTACTTCGGCCGGCTTTAATTGTAGTTTCAAATCTGTAAAGTTCACGCCACCTACCAGCAATCCGATGGGAGCATGATGACATCGGCCACAATGGAAGATACTATTTTACCGAAGCTCCGCCGATGATGACACCGACTGCCATGTCAATGACGTTTCCGCGCATTGCGAACGCCTTAAAATCTTGCAAGAAGCTGCTTTTTCCCATTTTTTTTTATTTTAATATGAATTTATGTGCGAATATAAAAACAAATTCTTATTTTTGCACCGCGTTTAGGAAATAAATACTAAACGTTTAACAACATTCCAACGTAGAGTGTTTAAAAGCTATATTATAAAACCTTTAAAATTTAAACAAAATGATTAAAGTAGGTATTAACGGATTTGGTCGTATCGGCCGTTTTGTATTCCGTGCAGCTCAGAAAAGAAACGATATTCAGATCGTAGGTATCAATGACCTTTGCCCGGTTGATTACTTAGCATATATGTTGAAGTATGACACTATGCACGGACAATTTGACGGTACTATCGAAGCTGACGTAGAAAATAGCAAATTGATCGTGAACGGCAATGCAATCCGCGTAACAGCTGAAAGAAATCCGGCTGACTTGAAGTGGGATGCAATCGGTGCTGAATACGTAGTTGAATCTACTGGTTTGTTCTTGACTAAAGAAAAAGCTCAGGCTCATATTGAAGCTGGTGCTAAATATGTAGTTATGTCAGCTCCTTCTAAAGATGATACTCCGATGTTCGTTTGCGGTGTAAACGAAAAGACTTATGTTAAAGGTACTCAGTTCGTTTCTAACGCTTCTTGTACTACTAACTGTTTGGCTCCTATCGCTAAGGTATTGAATGACAAATGGGGTATCACTGACGGTTTGATGACTACAGTTCACTCTACAACAGCTACTCAGAAAACAGTTGACGGTCCTTCTATGAAAGACTGGAGAGGTGGTCGTGCTGCTTCTGGTAACATTATCCCTTCATCTACTGGTGCTGCTAAAGCTGTAGGTAAAGTTATTCCTGAATTGAACGGTAAATTGACTGGTATGTCAATGCGTGTTCCGACTTTGGATGTTTCTGTAGTTGACTTGACAGTTAACTTGGCTAAACCGGCTACATATGCTGAAATCTGTGCAGCTATGAAAGAAGCTTCTGAAGGTGAATTGGCTGGCGTATTGGGTTACACTGAAGATGCAGTTGTTTCTTCTGACTTCTTGGGTGATACTCGTACTTCTATCTTCGATGCTAAAGCTGGTATCGCTTTGACTGATACTTTTGTTAAGGTGGTTTCTTGGTATGACAACGAAATCGGTTACTCTAACAAAGTATTGGATTTGATTGCTCACATGGCTTCTGTAAACTGCTAATCAGTTAAAAACCATATAGCGAAAGCCGTCTGAAGTAATTCAGACGGCTTTTTTTTATGTAGTTTTGCGTGCTAAGTTGCACATTTTCGTTATCTTTGTGCGACTGTTACAAAAACTTAGGATGGAAAAGTACGATTTGATAACGATATTAGGACCTACCGCTTCAGGAAAGACTCCTTTGGCAGCGGCTTTAGCTTACAAGTTGGATACCGAAATTATCAGTGGAGATAGCCGGCAGGTATATCGCCGGATGGATTTAGGTACGGGAAAGGATTTGGAAGACTATGTCGTGAATGGACAGCAAATACCTTACCATCTGATAGACATTGTAGACCCCGGATATAAATATAATGTATTTGAATTTCAACGTGATTTTTTGAATGCTTATGATCAAGTGAGATGGAAAGACAAACTTCCTATATTATGCGGAGGTACGGGGATGTATCTTGAATCCGTGTTGAAGGGATATAGGCTGCTTCCTGTTCCAGAGAATCCCAAACTTAGGGACTCGTTAGCAGATAAATCATTAGCGGAACTCACCCGGTTGTTGTCAACTTACAGGAAACTTCATAACTCTACGGACGTAGATACTGTAAAGCGGGCTATCCGGGCCATTGAAATAGAAGAGTATTACAAGCACCAATCAGCGGAATACCGTGAGTTCCCGCAAATTCATAGTTTGATCATTGGAGTAGATATAGCTCGTGAGTTACGTCGTGAAAAAATATCCCACCGTTTGAAGCAGCGTTTGGATGAAGGGATGGTAAACGAAGTGAAGGCTTTGTTGGATAGTGGTATTTCTTCCGAGGATTTGATTTATTACGGATTGGAATATAAGTATTTGACTTTATATGTCTTGGGTAAACTTTCTTTCAATGAAATGTTTCATCAATTGGAAATAGCTATCCATCAATTTGCCAAACGGCAGATGACCTGGTTCCGGGGCATGGAGCGGCGAGGGTTCACTATACATTGGCTGGATGCTTGCCTGCCTATGGAAGATAAGGTGGAAAAAATCATTAATTTGTTACACACTAAAAACTAAATGTTATGGCTGTAGAACCAAACAGATGGGGGATTATTTATAATCCGAAAGCCGGAAGCCGTAAGACTCAGAAGCGTTGGAATGAGATACGTAGCTATATGGAAAACCGTAAGGTGGTTTTTGACTACGTACAGTCCGAAGGTTTTGGTCGGTGGAACGACTCGCCCGTACCTTGGCTAATAATGGTTATCGAACCATTGTGATTGTAGGTGGAGACGGAGCGATCAATGATGCTATTAACGGTATTATGACTTCTATGGTGGAGGATAAGACAAATATCGCTTTTGGAATCATTCCTAATGGTATTGGTAATGACTTTGCCAAATATTGGGGGTTGGATGAAGATAATTATAAAGCGGCGGTAGATTGGATTATCAATCGTCGTCTGAGGAAAATTGATGTGGGGCGTTGTAATTATTTTGATGGAGAGAAGCACACCTCCCGCTATTTCCTGAATGCCATATATATAGGTTTAGGTGCGCGTATTGTACAGATCTCAGATGGTACCCGCCGTTTTTGGGGAATACGTGAGTTGTCTTTTGCCGCTTCCATGTTCCTGTTGCTGTTTGAACGTAAATTGTACCGTACACATCTTTGTATCAATGGCGAACATATTCGTGGACGTATCATGACGGTATGTGTGGGAAGTGCCCGTGGATACGGTTTGACACCTAGTGCAGTTCCTTATAATGGCTGGTTGGATGTGTCGGTTATTTATCGTCCGGAGTTAATTCAACTTTTCTCGGGTATGTGGATGCTGTTGCAGGGACGTATTTTAAATCATAAAATGGTGAAACCTTATCGTACACGGAAAGTAAAAGTACTACGTGCGCAGAATGCTTCTGTCAGTTTGGACGGGCGTATTTTAGACCGCCATTTTCCTTTGGAAATTACGATCCAGCCGGAAGCTATAACTTTGATTATCCCTAATTAAAAACTATAGATATCCATTTCTTGCTTTAAGGATAGAGGCAGAGTAGATATCTCAATGAATAGACGTAAGATAATGACAATTTCAGATTTAAGAAAGACAGATAATTTCTTTTTACTGGCTGGTCCTTGTGTGATCGAAGGAGAGGAAATGGCTCTCCGAATAGCAGATCGTATTGTGAAAATAACAGATAAACTGGGTATTCCCTATGTGTTTAAAGGATCTTATCGTAAGGCTAACCGTTCCCGTTTGGATTCGTTTACAGGAATAGGTGATGAAAAGGCCTTGAAAGTACTTCGTAAAGTACGGGAAACTTTTGGAATTCCTGTGGTAACCGATATTCATAGTGCTGGAGAAGCTGCTATGGCCGCTGAATATGTGGATGTGTTGCAGATTCCTGCTTTCCTGTGTCGCCAGACTGATTTGCTGGTGGCGGCAGCTCATACCGGAAAGATTGTCAACATCAAGAAAGGACAATTTTTATCACCTGGCGCCATGCGTTTTGCTGCTGACAAAGTGGTGGAGGCGGGTAATGATCAGGTTATGCTGACCGAGCGGGGAACGACTTTCGGGTATCAGGATTTGATTGTAGATTATCGGGGTATTCCGGAAATGCAGACTTTAGGTTTTCCTGTAATTCTGGATGTGACACATTCTTTGCAACAACCTAATCAGACTGCCGGTGTGACAGGTGGTATGCCGCAGCTTATTGAAACGGTAGCCAAGGCTGGCATAGCGGTAGGAGTGGACGGTTTGTTTATGGAAACCCACGAAGACCCTTCTGTCGCTAAGAGTGACGGAGCGAATATGTTGAAACTGGATTTGCTGGAAGGGCTATTGACCAAACTGGTAAGAATCCGCCAGGTGTTATAAATGTTATTCGTTGGGGATTCACAGGTAAGATGGGTTAATTTATTTGGACTATGGGGCAACTTGCATGAATAGTATAAAATAAGGTCGGTTTTTGCAGTAGAAACCGGCCTTACCTTTCTTTCTCCGTCAAAACAGAAAAAAGAATAGAAGCAGATGTGGATTATTTTTTTAGAATATAAGCCTTCATGCGGGCTATATCATTTAAGTAATCTTGCAAATCTTGTTCATGGTCTTCTTCTTCTGCCATAATATGTTTGGCAATATCACAAGTGGTGAAGTCAATTCCGTTTGTGAATTCAGCAATTTGCTGATAGCGGTAGATGGCACAACGTTCGGATTCTACATTTTGTTTCAACAAGATTTCCGAACCGAAATCTACGGGCGCATCATATTTGCAGCGAGCTAAATCAAACCATTGTTTAGGGTCAAGTACGGGTACGCCTTCCAATTCAATGATACGGTCGGCCAATAATTTTGCATGGTTATATTCCTCGGCTGCATGTTCTTGAAACTCGCGTTGTACATCACCGCGCATAGCGCCTTCTACTACGAATGAACCTACCCAGTATTGGTAGAAAGCCAACCATTCTTCGGACAGAGCTGCATTCAGCTGAGCCAATAAGTCCACAATGTCAATTTTATCCTTCAGGATATTCACAGATTCTTTAGCCATAATGTAAAGTTTAAGTTAGTGTTTATTATTATTTAGTCCACAGCGGGTATAGTCATGTCGTCTAACACACCTATGCCTTCCTGGTCTACATCTTTTTTTACGTCAGAACTGGTATAAAGCCAGATACCGAATCCCAGCACAAATAAAATAAGGAGGATGATTCCCCATAATTTACCTTTACTCATAGTTTCTTGGTTTTAGTTTCTTTTAATAACAGCTGGTACTGAAAAAGGTTTTGTAAGTAGAGAAAAAAACAGGCGTCTGTTATGGAAAAACGGACGCCTGTGTGTGTGAAGTATGAATTGATATTAGATTTTATCCTATTTTGCTGATTTTTTTTAGTTTCTCTTCATCAATGATTTTAATTTTTCTACCGTCGATGGTAATCAGTTTTTCAGTTGCAAAGTTAGAAAGCGTACGGATTGCGTTCGAAGTAGTCATATTTGATAAGTTTGCCAAATCTTCTCGTGAAAGGTAAATGCTTAGTGTAGATTCATCTTCTTCTACTCCATAAGTATCTTTCAAAAATAACAGAGATTCCGCCAATCGTCCACGAATATGTTTTTGCGTAAGATTTACGGTTCTTTCATCAGAAATTCCCAAATCTATAGAAAGTTGGCGGATAAAGAACAAAGCTAATTCAGAGTTGTCTTTTATCAGTTTCATAATGGCCGGCATGGGAATAAGGCAGATAGTGCAAGGCTCGAAAGCGGAAGCAGCTGTCACGAAGTTCCCTTCGGCAAAAAAAGCTCGGTATGCGAAATATTCTTTCGTCTTTAATACGCGGATAATCTGGCTACGTCCTCCCACACCTTCTTTGTAGATTTTTACTTTTCCACTAAGAAGACACATAAGGTGCATCGGAGTTTCTCCTTCGCAGTATATCGTCTCATTCTTTTTATACTTCTGTATCGTAAAGTTCTGAGCCAAGAACTCTCTTTGTTCCTGTGTTAAAGGTTGCCATAAGTCTGGTATACTTTCAGCAATCTCAGTTTCTGATAATTCTTTTCTAACCATAAACGTGCTATAAAACCGTGTTATAGAGCACAAATATAAGAAGAAAAAATAAAAGGACGAAGTAATCAGAAGAAAAAAGAAAGATATATTATTAATTTATCTTCAAAAAATAACAAAAGGATAGGTTCTTATCTCCTATCCTTTCTTTTTTTTGTGAAATTTTATTTGGTGAACAGTAATTCACGATATTTAGGTAATGGCCAAATCTCATCGTCTATTTCTAGTTCCAAATGGTCAATATGGTCGCGGATTTCTTCCAGATATGGACGCACTTGTTCCTCGTAACTGAAGGCTTTCTCTACTTGGCTTCCCAAATGATTTGCTACTTTTCGGGCTTCTGTCATGTTGTGCACGGCTTTTTTAATGGCAAGTATGCGGTTTTGAATTTCACGTACCAAATTCTTCCGGTCTTCGGTCAGCTCTTCGTATTCTTCGGTGGAGAATATCTCTTTCAGACCACGAAGATTTTCTAATAGTCTGTTCTGATAAATTACAGCTGTGGGAACAATATGATTGATAGCTAGGTCGCCTAGTACACGACTTTCAATCTGGACCTTTTTAGTAAACTTTTCCAGTTCCACTTCTATACGACAGAACAATTCATTTTCATTGAATATTTTTTCGCCTATCAGTACTGCACGAGATTGCTCATCGTTGAACTTCAGGATGGCTTCGGTACATGGCAGATATTGGTCAATCCGCGTCGCGCGGCTTCTGCTTTCCATTCTTCCGAGTAGCCGTCACCTTCAAAACGGATGTTTTGTGAAGCGATGATGGTTTCTTTTAATACCTTATACAGAGCTTCTTCCTGTTCCATCCCTCCGTTTACTAATTTATCTATCTGGGTCTTGAACTCATTCAACTGGTGTGCCATAGCGGCATTGATCACAATCATTGATGCGGCACAGTTGGCAGATGAGCCTGCAGCACGGAATTCAAAACGGTTTCCGGTGAAGGCAAAAGGAGAGGTACGGTTACGGTCTGTATTGTCTTGCAATATGGCAGGTATGCGCCCGATACCCAATTGCAATGCTTTCTTTCATCAGGGGTCAGTTCGGCGTCATTCAGACGTGCCACTACTTCGTCCAACATATGGGAAAGATGACGTCCTAGGAAAATAGACAGAATAGCGGGGGGGGCTTCATTTGCTCCCAGGCGATGGCTGTTTCCGGCACTGACAATAGAGGCACGTAGTAAATCTTGGTTTTTATAGACCATCATCAGTACGTTGACTATGAAAGTCAGGAAAAGCATATTTCCTTCCGCAGTCTTGGCAGGAGAGAACAAATTGATACCTGTGTCTGTACAAAGTGACCAGTTGTTGTGTTTGCCCGATCCGTTTACTCCTTTGAATGGTTTTTCGTGGAGCAGTACAGTAAAATTGTGTTTGGAAGCGATACGTTTCATCAGGTCCATTACCAGCTGGTTATGGTCGTTGGCCAGATTTACATCTTCAAAAATAGGAGCTAGCTCAAATTGGTTGGGAGCCACTTCGTTATGCCGTGTTTTTACCGGAATCCCTAGTTTGTGACATTCCAGTTCCAATTCTTTCATAAAACTGGTTACACGTGGAGGGATGGAACCGAAGTAGTGGTCGTCTAGCTGCTGGTCCTTGGCAGACGAGTGTCCCATCAAGGTGCGTCCGGTCAGGCAAAGATCCGGACGTGCATTATATAGTGCGGTATCCACTAAAAAGTATTCTTGTTCCCAACCCAGATTGGCGAATACGCGTTTTACGTTTGGATCGAACATTCTGCAAACCTCAGTTGCCGCTTTGTCTACAGCACCTAATGCCTTCAACAAAGGAGTTTTATAGTCGAGTGCTTCGCCTGTATAAGAGATGAAGATAGTAGGAATACAAAGTGTGCTGTCTACAATGAAAGCCGGAGAAGAAACATCCCATGCCGTATAGCCACGTGCTTCAAATGTGTTCCGGATACCGCCGTTGGGAAAACTGGATGCATCCGGTTCTTGTTGGATAAGCAGTTTGCCCGAGAAGCGTTCTATAACATTACCGTCGTCACCGAATTCAATAAAGCCGTCGTGCTTTTCGGCAGTTCCGTCAGTCAGAGGCTGGAACCAATGAGTGTAGTGGGTAACATTAAAGGTCTTTGCCCAATTCTTCATGCCATTGGCTATCATGTCGGCCATTTCACGATTGATAGGGGTACCTTTCTCGATTGCGTTTATTACTGCTTTATAAGCCTCACTAGGCAGATATTCCTGCATTTTTTTACGGTCGAATACGTGGTTGCCGTAATAATCAGCTAACTTTTCAGAGGGGTAGTCAACTTTAACGGGGCGTCTGTTGGCTAACTCCTGTAGAGCAAAAAATCTCATTTTGGACATGTTGTCTTTCTTTTACTGGTTGTTGGCTGCAAAAATACTGCTTTTTGATTAATAATTCGCTATATCGCTAATCATTTTTCATTTCTGTTAAGGATGTTAATTAAGTATTATCATGCGTCAGCCTGTTGGTTTTTGTTTATATTTGCTCTTCAAACAATGAAAAGAAAGTACATTGATGCACTATATACGGATTGTCAGGTTGATTATATTTTGTCTTTTGTTACCTTTAGCTGTTCAGGCTAAGAGGGAAAAGGTTGATATGCCCGACAAGCCGATGGTGTCCGATTCCATTCTTCAGTGTATTTTCCAGTTTTCGCCGTTCTATTCCCGTATCATTGATGAGTATAAGGCTGATTTATATATAAAAGGAAAAGTAAAGGTACATAAGCGCAATCACCTTATCCGCTATGTACCGTCCATGTTTCGTTTCGAAAAACACATCAATGATTACCTTATGGAATCTCTTAGTGAGCTGCATTATACGGCCCCTGATATATACGACCGTAAGATAAAAGCGGTATCCACTACATTTCCACGTAACAGGGGACAGATAACGGATGTGATGGATTATTTGAACATGAATATCTATTCTTCTTCATTGATGTCCGATAAACTTCTTTCTCCTTTGGATAAGAAATCTAGCAGATATTATCATTATTTATTGGATTCTATAGCCGGTCCTCCCGATTGCCAGCGGTATAAAATACTTATTATTCCCAAATTCCGTGGTACACAGTTGGTCAGTGGATATATGTGGGTTAGTGATCAGATATGGACTATTCGTGAACTTTATATTGAAGGCGTTTATGATGTGATCCGCTTCAAGGTCCGTGTCAAGATGGGAGAGGAGGGCGATGTGGAGTTTCTGCCGGTGCAGTTTGATTTGAATCTTGTTTTTAAGTTTATAGGTAACCATCTGGAAATGGATATGGGAGCCTGGTTGAAATACAATGAAATTAAATTTTATGAAGGAGCCGCCCGGCGTAAATCTCAAAAGAAGCATCGCCATGACCTGACGGAATCCTATAAGCTGACTTGTGATTCGGAACAGCTGATAACAGATAAGGAAAAGTTCAATGAGCTGCGTCCCATTCCGCTGTCCGCTTTGGAGGATTCTTTGTATAGAAGTTATGCTTTACGTCAGGATACGCTTTTACGCGTACCGAAAAAAAAGAAGAATGAACATTTGGAGTTTTGGGGGGAGTTGGGTGACATGCTTATCAGTAGTTACAATGTGAATTTGTCCAGTATGGGGAGTGTGCATTGTTCTCCACTTATTAATCCGGTGCTGTTGGATTATAGCCACAGCAGGGGCTTTTCGTATAAGCAGAAGTTTAAATACAGTCGGCTTTTTCATGATGGACGTATACTTAGAATCAGTCCGCAGATAGGTTATAATTTTACACATAAGGAACTTTATGTGAAAGCGGATGCCGATTGGCAATATTGGCCGGAAAAGCAGGCTAGTTTTGAGGTTAGTGTAGGTAACGGTAACCGCATATATAGTAGTGTCGTATTGGATCAGCTAAAGCAATTGCCCGATAGTACCTTTAATTTTGACCAATTGGAATTGGACTATTTCAAGGATGTGTATCTCAATCTGTTCCATAATATAGAAATAGTGAACGGCTTGTTTATTAAAGCAGGTGTTTCCGTACATTGGAGGTATCTGATAAATAATTCGAAAGTCATTCTTGAAAAGCCGTTGCCCGATAAGGATTGGGCTGCATTGCGAGGTATCAGATCAGAATACAATAGTTTTGCACCTCGTATACGTATTGAATGGACTCCCGGTATGTATTATTACATGAACGGTCGCCGGAAGATGAATGTAGGTTCCAGTATGCCTACTTTTATGCTGGATTATGAACGGGGCATTAAAGGTGTATTCAAGAGTACGGGTGCTCATGAACGTTGGGAGTTTGATATACAGCAAAACTTGAAACTGAGCGGAATCCGAAGTATCGGTTATCGCATTGGGGGGGGATGTTTACCAAGCAGGAAGATATGTATTTCGTGGATTTTGCTAACTTTGCCCGTCGTAATCTTCCCGAAGGATGGAATGATGATATTGGTGGCACTTTCCAATTGCTGGACGGACGTTGGTATAACTCCTCACGTCAGTACTGGCGGGGGAATTTCACCTATGAGTCTCCTTTTATTTTCTTGAAACCCTTAAACCGTTGGCTGGGATTAGTCCAGCAGGAGCGTTTGTATGGTGGTATCCTGTTCATGCCACATCTTAATCCATATATCGAGTTGGGTTATGGCATCGGCACACATATATTTGATGTGGGGGCTTTTGTAAGCACTATCAACGGGCAATTTGATACCTTTGGTTTTAAATTCACTTTCGAGTTATTTAATAAATAATCCTGTTCAAACAATCTGTTTGGTTTTTTTGTTTATTACAACATAACAGAAACTAAACAGTGTATGCATTGTAAAATATTTTTATGTGTTCTTTTGTTCCCGGTTTCATTATCAGCTCAAAACGGGGAATTATCTTTAACATTGGAACAATCTGCCAGCCTGATGAACAAGGGCAGCCGCACGTTGCAAATGGCGGATAAGGCTGTAGATATAGCACGCAGTGAGCGACAAAAGATGAATGCTTTTTGGTATCCGTCTTTGAATGCATCGGGTGCATACGTCCATTTGTCCAACCATATTGAGGTCAAGGAACCTTTAAGGCAATTTACCGATCCGGCAAAAGACTTTGTACATTCCATTGTGCCCGATGATAAATTTATTTCTTCTATTCTTGATAATATAGGTGCGCATACCCTTACTTTTCCTTTATTAGAACGTAACCTGACGACCATAGATGCTAATGTGATGTGGCCGCTTTTTACAGGCGGAAAACGAATTTTTGCAAGCCGTATCGGCAACCGTATGGTAGATTTGGCCAAAGCAGGTAGGGAAGAGGCGGGAGCTACTTTGCAATCGGAGTTGGTGGAAACTTATTATGCTTTGCGTCTGGCGCAAAGAGTGGTGGATGTACGCGAGCAAACCTTTTTAGGCTTGCAGAAACATTACCGTAATGCCATGAAGCTGGAGGAGAACGGTATGATAAATAAGGCCGAACGCCTCTTTGCTCAGGTCACTATGGACGAGGCCAGACGTGAGTTGGAATCTGCCCGGAAAGATTTGAATGTGGCGCAAAATGCCTTGAAAGTCTTGTTGAATGTGGAAGACGCCATATCCATCAATCCCAGTTCTCCTTTGTTTATGAACCATGATCTGCCCGATGAACTTTATTTCAAGAATCTGGTAAGTACCGGCAGCTATATAGTAAGTAAATTGCGAATACAGGAGGCGATGGCAGATAATCAATTGAAAATCAGTAAAAGTGCATATATTCCTACCATTGCATTGTTTGGAAAGCAGACACTTTATGCAGAGAATCTTCCGAAAAACCTGATGCCCCGTACTTTGGTAGGAGTGGGTTTTACTTGGAATATATTCGACGGACTGAACCGTGAAGCCAATATCCGTCAGACACGTCTTACTAAACAAACTTTGCAACTGGGAAGGGAAAAGGCTCAGAATGAATTGGGTGTTTTGGTAGACAAGTTATATAGCGAAATTCAGAATGCAAAGGATGATGTCGCCGCACTCAACACCACGATTGAGATGAGTCGTGAATTGGTACGTATCCGTAAAAAATCCTTTCAGGAAGGAATGGCTACCTCTACTGATGTGATTGATGCGGAAACGATGTTGTCCAAGGTGCAGATTGCTTTTTTGCTGGCTTATTATAAATATGATGTGCACTGGCATCTCTGCTCTCTACTTGCGGAATGCCCGAAAGTTTTGGCAGTATAGCCGTACCGGACAAACCGAGAACTTATATTCGGGAAATAATAAAAAGAAACATATAGAAAAGAGAAGAAAACAGTTAAGGAGGTCG
>ENA-OQAZ01000204-OQAZ01000204.1-human-gut-metagenome-genome-assembly--contig:-NODE-204-length-33507-cov-3.647124_pt1 | contig 33507 bp, 44 predicted proteins | sample MGYA00242737_ERZ504531 | MGnify/ENA primary metagenome ERZ504531 (study PRJEB26092, sample SAMD00036244) | human gut metagenome | host: Homo sapiens | study: EMG produced TPA metagenomics assembly of... | reverse complement strand
CATCATCAGTCATTCCTCCTTTCCCAGTCATACTCAAGACTCCTACTGATTCGGTCCTTCACCTTTCGGCTACTATGACCTCTGCTGATTTCTGTGCGTTCAGCACTGCTTTGTACAGTGGTTACTCCTTTCGGAGCATACCGCACAGACCTCCCCGGGTACCACACGTTTCTTCCTCTCCATCCATCTGCCTTATTTATCACGCATGATTCCGTGTAGTTATTGGGCTTTGACTTGGATAGCAGCCTTACCCTCATGCATAACCTTATATGAGATTTCTGTTCGTCAGACCAGAGATTTGCCCGTGGTTAGTCTGTTCCCACATCCGGCTTCCTTCGGATTCCGTCTCACGATGGACACCCTTGCCTTCGGTATATCCTTCCCACTACCGGCGGATTCGGGACTTTAACCCGTTAGAAACGTGCGCCGCCGAGCGCACTATCGCATAAACTGATAAGCTGAGATCATTACGCCTCAGCTTATCAGTTTTTCTTACTGTTACACTCCCCTCCATCTGCGCATTTATCAACAGAATTTATCGATCTTTTTTGCTATCTTAATACACAGCATATTTTCTGCCACGCCTTCAGGCTCTTCCCATAAAGACCACATGGCATTTACAAGTGGTCATACCATACCAATAAGAAACATAAATCAGACACATTCTTCCCCTATAGCAGGACAGAGCTGTCCGGTCAATCTGGTAAATTACTTCGTCTTTGTTAAAAGCTTCGATTTCATACGGATCTTCATGGCCTGAAGGAACATTTCGATATGAGCGCCCATCAGCCGTCCGTCATCTACATTCCTGGGAGCGCCTACCACATTTCTAAACGCGTCTTTAGCGTATTCTTCCGCAAAATAAGACTTGCCTGCGGCTTCTGCTACACATTTCAGAACATGGTTTACAAATGATTCTTCCAACTTGCCTTCCTGAATCAGCTGTTCAATAGCTGTAATCAGACGGCATTCTCACCGGCGCTGGCAAAACAAAATGTGGACCAGCACCATCAACAAAATCCTACGAAACGAGAAATCTTCGACGAGGCCCTAGTAAAGCGCTGGCTTGAGCGAATCATCGTCTGGGGAGGACCACTTCACTGTGGAGCTTAAGTCCGGACTGAAAATTGATATTAAAGAATAATCCCGTAAATGCACGAATCCCTCTCGACCATGATGGCCGGGAGGGTGTTTTCTATATCAACAAACGTGAATTTTACAAGTAAAATGACCGAAATTATTTATTTGCTATTTCTACGATCATTATGCTCATAGTATTTCAGCTTATCTTGATACATCTGTTCATCGATTCTATTCATAAAATCATCTATTGTTTCGTTACTTAGATTAGTTATTGCGTATCCCATAGATGCAGATAACTGATACGGTTTATCGTTCTTTTCATTCTCTGTCACAAAATTCTTTTTAGCAGATTTGATTATTTTTTGTATGAGCTGCTCATCTGTTGTATTTAGCATTATAACAAATTCATCACCAGCATATCTTGTTACTACGCCATATTCAGAGAACGATTTCCGAAGTAAATCAGCAAAAATACACAATGCCAGATCTCCTTCTGAGTGTCCGTAGTTATCGTTAATCTGTTTAAATCCGTTCAGATCAATCATAATACCGGATATCCAACAGTTCTTTTTATTACAGGCTCGCTTATGTAAAAATTCCAGATACACGCGATTATATAATCCTGTAAGGCAATCTGTAAAAATAATCTCGTTTTTTAGTGCTGTCATTATTCCCGCAACCGATATTGCAATAGATGTCCAGGTGATTGCAATTTCAACGAAAAACACCTGAATAACTACCCCAAATATAACAGGAATTAGAAATATATGTACTGGAAATAATTTTAAACTGCCATTTTTTTTAACACGCTTAACATACAAATACAAGCTGTCCCAAATGTAAAAAACAGCAAAAATTAGAAAAATAATATATGCGGATTCTCTCTGATACCTACCCTCACTCACAGAAAATACTAATGGATAAAAAATATTGATTACTAACAGTACAATAGAAATAAGTCCAATTGTTCGATAAATTTTTCTACGTATATCAGAAAATGGGATATTCATATGTACCATTATGAATTTAGCCCACAAATATCCAATCATTACATTTCCTAAAAAGATCCATGATCCGCTCAGAAATACCAAAACTTTGATAACTATATTAGAACTGCCAGCAAGATAATAAACGCAACAGTCAGAAATATTGGCAATCCCTATAGTTACCATCATTTGCTGTAGAAGTCGCATATCTCTGTCGTACTCCGCTTTTTGTCTGTTAGCGAGATACAATGTTCCAATTAGCAGTATACTAATAATATTTGCTGTAAGTACAGAAAATGAAAGATTCATATCCATAGCAAGTCTCCTTTAAAAATACCGATTTACCGAATTTTTCCTTTACATCTAATCTACTGCCTGCAACCACCCCAAATGGTCGAGTTGCCAGATTGGTTGTCAACCCTTTCCGTTTTTCAAAAATCAGCCAAAATCCCTGACATCTAATCCACTGTCTCAAATCGCGACATCTATCCGAGGTTACAACCTGACACACATTTTGCCGTGGATATGTTTCCATATAAGAAAACCGAGCTTTTTCAGAAGTCTGGCTTCAGATCCAAACCTCCGAAAAAAGGCCCGGAAATACACCGCTTTCTGGCACTTATTTATCTTTTCTTGACATCAAGACTACCGTCTCCACATGCGATAAGGGTAGTATCGCATACAGATTAACAAAAGTAATTTGTCCGAAAATATCTAATACTCATTAGCAATACTCTTTGAATTAATAAAATGTCAAACAGTATCTGCAACAAAGGTGGCAAATATCGCCACCTCCGTATTTTCCCTTATAACACTTCCAAATACTGCAATATCCTAACTGCATCCTTCATCCCGGCAAGATACAAACAGTTATAATTGGCAGATTCCTGACTATTCCGGGTATCACTGTAATCCATAAGGATTTTTTGCTGACTGTCACTAAGCGTTTCCATATGTTCTTGACCTTATGTGCCAGTCTCAATAATTCCCTTTCAATTTCCTGATACTCTTCATTCTCTGCTCGCAGTTTTCTTAAATGTGCTTCCTGACTTCATCTTGAAACTGCTGGACTATTTGCTGCATTGTCATCGCAATCACCTCCTTGTGGTGTTACATGTTACAATACTATTTATGGTATATCAAGTATTTATTTTAACTATACCTGCGTAACAGCAATTTCCGTAAGTGCATCCGCTTTTTCTCGTCCTTCAGCACCATTCACTTCTTCCATCAATTCATTTGCGACTTGTTCTCTATCATATTTCAACCGTTCCAACATCGGTTTATGCTTTATTTCAAAACTTTTAATGATATCATCCCAAGTAAGTGCATATACTTCACAGTTTTCCACCTGAAACACTAAGCCTACTTTTCCTTTATCTTCAAAAGCTTTATACTGGCTCTTTACATAATCATCAACCTCTTTACACACAGCAATAAATTTCCATTTTCGCAACTTGCTGTTAAATTGTGGCTGCCTTCTTACGTAATCCATATAGTCTTCTATCTGTCTTAAAACTTTTTTAGTTAATGGGACTTTTGGTGCTTTAAGTTCAACCACAATGTTTTCTTCCAAGGTTGTTTCAAATGCTGTCTCAACATTTCTTGTATTGCACATGAAAATATCCATGCGTCTTTCATTTTCCGCATCAGGATTTAAAGTTGCAGTAACATCTTCTTCTCCATATAAAATATTCCTATATTGTTCCAATGCCTTCTGCATTCTTTGATCCGCACTCGCCAGATTATATTGCTCCCCAAAAAGCCAAAAGTGTCGCTCCACTATTTTCTGCACATGATCGCGCTCATTTGAAAACTTTGTCAAATCGTATACAATACTTCTCAATAATTCAATAATTTTGTACCTATCTTCAATAAATTTAATGGTATCTATTATATTCTCTAAAGAAGTCTTTTTTAATATTTTTGAAAAATCATCTCTTTGTTCCGGAGAAAGTTCTACAATCTGTTCTAGGATTGTCAAAACATTTTCTCTTTCTTCCGAACTTAAAAGTAAATTTAAAAATCCAAGCAGCGATTTTTCTTGGATAGGTTTCAATTTATGAAAAATCAAAGGTTCCAATTTAAATATTTCTTTTGTCACTTTCTTTAAATCATTTTTCCGCATCTGGCCATAGACATCACTCGGAAATTCCGGGAAAGTTTTTCTTTCTGTAATCATTGCTTCAACAGCTTCTTCCGCCTTATCTGATAAATAAACACTAATTTTTTTCTCGATAAGTTTCTGAATCTCTTTATGCAATTTTTTCAAAATTTTTTTCTCTTCCTGAGATTCAAACATATTTATCTGTATGTCATCACTATTTGTTAAAACATTTTCTTTATCATCAAAAAAATCTGATTTTACAAATACGCTGTGATTGAAATTTATTGTATTTCTATTGAAATTTGTAGTATCCTTCCCCTTTAATGCATCTTCGCTATCGAAATAGTAACAGCAGAATTTTTCTTTAATTGATTCCTGCCATACAACCAAACTAATCTCAAACCTATGCCCATCTATCGTAACCATAGATTTTTCACTTAATTTTGTATTTACATATTTCTCAAAATCAACCTTATCACCATTAACCGTTATCTCTACATTTTTACTTTTATACAAATATAAAAACCACGCAAATTCCTTCAACAATGCTGGCTCTAGAATTTCAAAACTCATGTTTTCCGCCGTCAGGGTATTAATATCACTAAACCTTACTGATGTTCCTGATTCTTTTCTATCAGAAGATTCCGGCTGTGAACAATCAATCACCTCTTTCGTGTCATTGGACATTGTAATTTGATATTCTTTATAATCATCTTTATCCTTATAGACAGTACACCACTCTGCTTTATCTGCAAATGCAATAAAAGAAAAACGTCCTTTTCCTTTATTAGCCTTTGATTTCATCTTTAATGATAACAGATTCTTCTTTGATGTTAAAAATGCACCAAAAGTCTCACCCAATTCATCATAATTTATTCCATCACCATTGTCTGTAATAATTAACTCCTTAACTCCATACGCTTCGTTAAGAGTATAATCTATATTAATATTACGAGCATGCGCTTCAAATCCATTCCAAATATATTCGCTTATAGCATCCCTATAATCATTTGTAATACCAGAAGAATCAATACTCTGATTTTTCACGCTTAAAGGTATAATCATATTATCCGCCTCCCTTTATCAGCAGTTTACCACAATATTTTCATTTTTTCTATCCGAACAACACTAAAAAGCCAATCATTTTTTGACTGGCTTTTTCTTCCAAAATTTCTAAAATTCTACTATTGTTCCATCCAGATATCTCACAGATATTTTCCCTGTTTCAAATATCATAATGCATTCTAATATCCTGTGCATCTGCTCCGCATCAAATTTCTGCATATCCATGTTTGCATATTTTATAAGCTGTTCTGCCCGGTATGCCAATAGCAGATTCCTTCCTTTTCTCATCCGTTCCCATTTCTGCATACAGGCCTCCTCATATAATCAAGTGTTTTTTATTGAAAATTCAAGGTTTTTCAACCTTTCATATCTCAGTGAATAAGCCACAGCTATGAGCATTTCGATGTATCAGGTACTGAAATAGTGGTTAAAGGGTATACGAAATAAAACGTCATTGATTTCCGCTTTACTGGCCTTGTGTGTACCCATCCCTCTATGGCAGCTAACCTCCTATATCCACCAGGATCAGCTCTGTCTCCAGAGGTCCTAACTTCCTTCGTCCTGCCTGCCCATAACCAGGGTGTCAGCTATGCTCCTTAACGGGGTCATATGCCCATGGTGACTATTTCTGCCGACTACTGGCTCATTTATTATTGATTACTGACTCGCTTCCTGTTCCAGCACTGTGATCAGTGGACGTTATCTGTTACATTCTGCTTGATCCAGTGGCTGTCCACATGACAGCCTCCATTATAGTTACTTGTCTTTCTTACGCAGCCTGTAGATAAACTGCCGGTCTCTTGATATCACTGACCATCTTTTTCGGATCATAATCCACACCTTTTGTCAGCATGGCATAAAAGACTCGTATCAGCTTGGCTGCAATCGCCATAAGTGACTGCATTTTCTTCAACGGATTCAGCCTTCTGGTTGTGTAATAATTATGGAGCTCTCTGAACTCCGGGTTCTTCGCCACAAGCGACATTGCAACCTCAAAGAGCAGGTATCTGAGTCTCTTTCGACCTCGTCTGCTTATTGTTGTCTCGCCCTTGTGCTTTCCCAAACTACTTTCAACCAATGCCACCCCTGCAAGCTTCTGCAGTTCTTTCGGCGTGTTAAAACGGCTGATATCACCTACTTCTGCAAGGAATCCTGACACTGTCTTGATTCCCACACCTTTGATCTCCAACAGCTTCTCAGCCATCGGAATCTGTTTTACCAATCCTTCAATCAGAGTCATAACTTCCCGAAGACGTATGTTTCTGGATTCATAATCCTCCAGAAGCATTCGGATTTCCATTCTTGCAGATACTGCTCCTTCTTTGCTTCCGACACTGTGCTCTGCAGCTTCTATCAGGGTCTTCGCCCTCGCTTTTCCAACTGCTCTTAACTTCGCATCACGCCAGATTTGGTTCACTCCATCGATACCTAACGTCAGGATATCTTCAGGGAGTGGTGCTGCTTTAAGGATTAGCATTCCGCTCTTGGCATCTGGCTTTCCGTATACCGTCTTATATTCAAGAAAATATATATTGAACCAACGACTGATCCTGTTTTGAATTCTTGTAAGTTCCGCCTGTAACTGGAATCTTATGTTTGATGCTGTTCTAAGATCAGCGTAAACACCATCCGGCAGGTAGGGGATCATGTAACGTCCCTCTCTAACTAATCCTGCTATAACTTTCGGATCCTTACGGTCATTTTTAGTTGGATTATTGTCGTCGAGTTCTTTTGATTTTTTCACATGGTGAGGATTTACAAGGACCGGTTTCATTTCATTATCCTGTAGAAACTTTCCAAGATTGAACCAGTAGTGCCCGGTCGCTTCCATACCTGGAACCACCTTATCCTTCTCATGTCTTTCTTTGAGGTCCAGGATCCATTCCTTAAATATTCCTTAAATGTCACAAATCCATCCTCTGTGTTGCTAAATTTAAATGGCTTCTTCGAATACTCGATTCCTCTGTAATCGAAAGCTCTGGTATAGTGCGTTTCACTTCCGACATCAATTCCGAGTACTAAAGTTTTTTCTATAATAGCTTCAATTTTTGCGTTCTGTGTGTTAGACTTCATTGTAGATACCTCTCTGTTCAATAAGATTTTTACTAACCTGCCAGTCAGTAGTCTTATTGTACTCTGAGGTATTTTCAATTTTCAACATCCACGTTTTTATTATACAGGAAGCTCCTTTCCCAGATACGCTTCCAATGCCTTCTTCATAATCTCCCGCACCTCTCCGTCATCCATCTGTGCAAAATATTTCTCATACAGTTCCACTGGCAGCGTCACTGATACACTCTGCTGTTTCTTCCGTTCCTTGCCTGCCAGTACATTCCTCCACAGCCTCCTTTGTAATCTCCTTTCCAAGTTTCCGCAGTTCCCCAGTCTGTTTAGGTTTCAATTTCTTCCCTTCTGCCTCAGCTACCTGATGGATTATCTTCTGCATCTTCACATTCAGATAGGACAGATCCACAGCCGCCACCAATGCCAGTGTTCCCTTGTCCACAGCTTCCTTAAATTCAGGAATCAGACGGTCAATCCGCATATATCTGGCAATGTTCCGGCCGGTCATTCCATACTCCTCACCAAGTCCGTCACGGCTTTTTCCGGACTTGTGGACATCATATCCACAAGTTCCTTTCTGGTCTTCTAAAGCCACAATCTCCTGCATAATATCATTCTGTTTTCCCTGGCTGCTGATTTTCTCATAACGAGCCACCAGCACTGCCGCCTTTTCCGATGGAAGCAGATCCGTAAAAGATCTCTGCAGCAGGTTTGTTTCTATCACATATACATAAGCATCTTCATCTGACAGATCCGTCTTCACAATCGCCGGAACTTCCGTCAGTCCTGCCAGCTTTGCCGCATTGGTTCTGTGATGCCCTGCAAGCATCTCATATCCTCTGGCCGCCTTCCGCACAATGACAGGATTCAGCACGCCATGATCTTTAATGCTCTGCACCATATCTTCCAGCCGGTCACCTTCATACAGCCGGAATGGATGGTCATGGAACGGATCCATTCAAGGTTTTAATGGATGAAGATATGGAACAGCTTGTTGACAGTATCAAAAGAAACGGTGTAATGACCCCTGCGACAGTTCGGCTCAAAGAGGACGGGCGGTATGAGCTTATCAGCGGTCACAGGCGAAAAAAGGCGTGTGAGCTTGCGGGGCTTGAAACGCTGAAATGTGAGGTCAAGGAGCTGACCCGTGATGAAGCGATTATTGTCATGGTGGAAAGCAACCTACAACGCTCTGTTATTCTGCCGAGTGAGAAAGCCTATGCGTATAAGATGCGGCTTGAAGCTATGAAGCGGCAAGCAGGCAGACCCGTCAAAGATAATTATTCCCCAGTGGGAAATAATTTAGAGTTTGCGACTTCAAGTGACGAACTTGCCGAGAAAGTTGGAGAAAGTAAAAACCATATTTTCCGCTATATCCGCTTAACCGAGCTTGTACCAGAAATTTTGCAGATGGTTGACGACAGGCAGATTGCTTTCCGTCCTGCGGTGGAGATTTCCTATCTCTCCGAGGAACAGCAATACACCCTGCTTGAAGCCATGAGCTACAACGATGCTACACCGTCACTTGCACAGGCTATCAAAATGAAGAAGTTTATGCAGGAGGGAAAGCTGACGGACGAGGTTATCAGCTCCATCATGCAGGAGGAAAAACCCAACCAGAGGGAAAAGCCTGCTTTCCGTGATGAACGGATAACCAAGCTCATCCCGAAGTCAATTCCCAGAGGACAGGAAACGGATTTTGTTGTAAAGGCGTTGGAATTTTACAACCGCCATTTACAGCGGAATAAGGCTCACGAAAGGTAAGTCACACACCGAGGGAGAAGTCTGTCCTCTGGGGGATAGCCGTTTTTTTCGGTTTCCCCCTCTCCACACCTCTCCCCCTTGATACTGCCAGTAACTATCCGAGAAAAGAAGAACTTTAAGCTGTCCGTAAGGGGCAGCTTTTTTCGGTCAGTAAGGCAAAGCAACACAAAACAATAACAGGAGGTAACGATGAAAATTCGTAAATTATTCAAGAAAGCCGCTGCCCTTGCGTTGGCGGCGGTCACGGAATTGTCCGTAATGCCTGCGCAGGTGGCGTTTGCGGCAGGCGATATTGGTACGATTTCCTTTACCCACACCTATGACAGCAATGGGAACGCCATGGTCTGGAAACTCATCAATCTCTGAAATGGGAATGTCCCTAATCTTGCTTAGCGCCGCTTCAGCACGGCTTTCGTCCGTTTCAAAGAGGTCATCGTATGCGGTCAGCTCGATTTTGCCTCCTTTGCTTCTCGCCAATCTCTGCCACCTCCTTTGCGAACTGGTCATAAGCTGTGGCTACCTTTCCGCTTTTGTCATAGGCAAAAATGCTCTTGCCCTCTGCGGTTGCTTCCACCGCACGGATGGAATGGGGTATCTCGGCATCAAAAACTTTGATTTTCTGTCCGTATGCGCTCTTTACCGTTGCTGTGATTTCCTTAGAAATGTTCGTGCGGGGCATTACCATCGTCATTAAGATACCGTCAATCCGCAGCTTGGGATTGATTTGCCGCTTGACCTTTGATACGGAGCGAAGCAAAAGCTCCAGACCTTTCGCAGAAAGATAGTGGAGCTGTGTCGGGATAACCACGCTGTCAGCCGCCGCCAATGCGTTAATCGTAATCATACCGAGGGATGGCATACAGTCGATAAGCACATAATCGTAATTCTTTTTGACCTCATTCACATAGGTTTTCAGAACACTCTCACGGCTCATGGCATTGATAAGCCTTACCTCAAGACCCGACAGCTCGATATTGGACGGGAGCAGGTCAACGCCCTCGCTGTGGTGGATAATCCCGCCAGAAGCATCAAAGGATTTATCATCCATGATGTCCTGCATCACAGTAGAGATTGTGACGGGTATATCATCTGGTCGGTTATAACCCAGAGCCATCGTGAGATTTGCCTGTGCATCGGTATCAATCAACAACACCTTAGAGCCTTGTTTTGCCAGACCTACACCGAGATTGACCGCTGTGGTCGTTTTTCCGACACCGCCTTTCTGGTTTGTCAGAGCAATCACTTTGCAATTTGACATAGGTGCGTCCTCCTTTCGCATAGATTTAGCCACTTTGTCAGTAAGCGCTTAAATCTTGGGTAGCTTTACTGTCTACGTTTTTGAACTCATAATGATAGTAAATAGAGTTTTACTACACTCCGCTTGATAGGAGATAGAAATTTACTACATTTGGAGTTTTCATTATGAGTAAGAAACGTGCTCCAGGGCGTTCCCTGGACGAATGGATGGATCTGGTAACCGAATGCAGACAAAGTGGCCTGACAGATGCTGCATGGTGTAATGAGCATGGGATATCTCCCAGCTGTTTTTACAATGCAGTTACCCGTCTCCGCAAAAAAGCCTGTCAGATACCGGATCCAGCCCCCAAAGCCAGCACTCTTGACCTTACATCCCATAAACAGGATGTAGTCCAGATTGCTATAGAACCGGAGTCTTCTCCGGCAGGACTGATCCCAGATAATGGAAACAGACCTATGCACCTTGACAATTCACATACGATTGAAATCGAAGCAGACGGATTGCTTATACGAATGAGTAATGAGATCAAACCGTTACTTCTTAAGATGCTTATGGATACGCTTAAGGAGTCGTTATGTTAGCGGACATCTCAAGTGTTGATGCAATCTATATCGTCTGTGGCAGAACAGATATGCGCAAGTCCATTGATGGATTATGTGCGATCATCCAGGAACAGTTTTCGATGGAGATCGACCATGCACTTTTTCTTTTCTGCGGTCGTAAATGCGACCGTATCAAAGCTATTTTAAAAGAACCTGACGGGATCGTTATGATCTACAAAAGACTGACCGCCCAGGGATCTTACCGGTGGCCCAGGAATAAATCTGAGGTCCGGAATCTTACATGGCGGGAGTTCGACTGGCTGATGTCTGGCATTGATATTGAGCAGCCCAAAGCGATCAAGGCAACATAAAAAAGATGCACATAAAACTCTTGCTTTTTGCTGTATTTTCGGCACTTTCAAGGTCTGGTAAATCCGCTGTTTTGCTGGGAAAAGCCACTGTTTTCTGGTATAATGGAAACATCAGAAACAGGAGGAAAAAGCAGTGGCAGACAGTTCCAAAGATATCCAGCTCCGTGAGCTGAAGGACATGATAAACGATCTCAAAAAGATGATAAAAACACTTCAGGCAACTGTCGATGCTGCCAATAAACGGGAAGAAGCTCTCACCCAGGAGCGGGATAATCTGAAAGAAGAGATAGACCTTCTCCGCAAAAAACTGTTTGGCACCTCCAGCGAAAAAAGGACCCTCGATATTCCAGGCCAGTTAAACTTTTTCAATGAGGCGGAACTGGAACAGGATCCGAAAGCTACAGAAGCAGAGGATCTTGAAGCAATTCTTCCGGAAAAAACAGCAAAAAAGCGAAAAGCAAGAGCTGCAGATGCGGAGCGTTTTAAGGGAGTTCCTGTTGAAAAAAAGTATCTGAAACTTTCTGAGGAAGAGAAACTCTGCCCTGTCTGTGGTATCCCGCTGAAAGAAATAGGGGAAGAGTTTGTCCGCCGGGAACTGGTCTTTGTACCGGCAAAACTGAAAGTATATGAATACTACAGTAAGAGCTATGAGTGCCCGCAATGCAGGCTTCAGGATATTCCGGTCATCAAAAAAGGAAAAGATGGCAGAGCCCATATGCTTTATGGAATGGCTTCTGCCGGAACGGTTGCCTGGGTAATGTACCAGAAGTTTTGTAATGGTCTCCCATACTACCGTCAGGAAAAGGATTGGAAACAGTATGGAGTAGAGATCACCAGAGCTACTATGGCAAACTGGGTGCTCCGGAATTCCGAAGCGTTTTTTCTTCCTATGTACGAATACTTCCACAGGAAACTTCTGAAACGTGGATTCGTGATGGCAGATGAAACGCCTCTTCAGGTTCTGCATGAACCAGAACGCCGTGCACAGACCAAGTCATATATGTGGCTGTTCCGCAGCGGCGAAGGCGGAGGACCGCCTATTATCCTCTATAAATACTCGGAGACCGGGCCGGGGACAATGCCGTAGATTTTCTTCACGGCTTCAAGGGTTATCTGATGTGTGATGGCTATAGCGGATACAATAAAGTACCGGATGCCAAACGCACAGCCTGCTGGGCACACATCAGAAGATATCTGACAGATGCCATCCCTAAGGGAAAGGCGCTGGATTATACCCAGCCATCCGTACAGGGAATGCTGTACATTAACCAGCTCTTCCATCTGGAAGATGTGATCAGATCAAAGTATTCTTCCTTCGATGCTATTAAAAAGGCTCGCCTTGAAAAAGAAAAGCCGGTAGTAGAAGGCTTTTTGTCGTGGCTTAATCAGCAGAACCCTATCCGTGGAAGCAGGATGGACAAAGCTGTCACCTACATTCAGAATCGCCGCTCCTATCTGTCCACCTATCTGGAAGACGGCCGCTGCAGTTTTTCTAATAATCTCAGTGAAAATGCGATTCGTCCATTTACAGTAGGTCGTAAAAACTGGCTGTTCTGTGATACACCAAACGGAGCCCAGGCCAGCGCTATCGTGTACACAATGGTAGAAATGGCAAAAGCCAATGGAGTAAACGTCTATCACTATCTTACCTATCTGCTGGAAAAACTGCCTGATGATAGGATGAGTGATGATGAATTAGAACTTCTGGCGCCATGGAACGAAACCGTCAAAGCTGAAATCGAACGTCGTGCAAACGAATCAAATCAATCATATGTGAATTGTCAAGGTGCTCCGGCTACTGAAAAGTAGTCGGGGATTTTTTTATCATACCAAAAAATTAAGCGCTTACCTTATAGCTGCTTCTTTCTCTGGCGGGCATTTCGGCTGTCTGGAATTTTCCGATTTCGACAGGTTATAATTTGCCTCTGAATAATGCCGCATTTTTGCTTTACCTGTGCAATATACAAGTTGCTGACTTTCAATCCGCTTTGGTTCAGAACATAATCCTTGATTTCCTCATAAGTAGCTTTACTCTCCGCAGCCGTCAAATCAAGCTCATCCATTTCCAGTTCTACCTCGATATGATGGTCTGAATGAAGTTTGGACAATAAACATACCGTTTCCACATGCGGTGAAATTTATTTCTTATACTAAATAGCGAAACTGTCACCTTTTGCGAAAAGGTTTACACTCTCTTAATGGGGTAACCTTTTACCCTCTCAAATTATAAACAAGAATGACACTAGAATCTTTATTCCAGTGTCATTCTTTATACCCAATATCTTAATTCAGAATTATTTCTGGAATCTTATAAATAATAATCTGGGTAACTTTTATAACTAAATTTGCCTGCATCCTCATAGTCATACAAAGTACTTTTTCCAATATGCTGTAATTCACTTATTAAATTATTAGTATCCTTAAAAAATGGATATTTATCATAATTAATAAATTCTGCTTTAACAAACGGCCTTTCATCTAACAAAGCAGCCAACAGTCTATGATGCCCATCAATTACATAATGATAATTTTCAAAATAAATAACAGAAACCACATCTTCATCTTCCACTTTAAGGGACTGATGTCTATATGCTTCAACCTTATCCATGTTAATATTTGTAAGTTTTTCAGTTGGATATAATGACTTCGGCGAAATTAAAATTTGATGTTTCTCTCCTTTTCTGTCTTGACAAACCATTTTATAAATTATATCCGCTAAGTTTTCAGGTTCATTCCAAGATGTATCTATGACTAAATTATAATTACTATAATCTAAATTATCTATTTGATAAATCTCTTTAAACCTTACATTCTCCAACCTGCTTCTTTCTAACAATTTATTTTGAGCATCTAATTGATTCACATATGTTTCTTCATTCCCTCTAGGCGAGAGCATCACTCTCCTAGCTGCTTCTGACGGATCTATCGTAGCAAATATATCATATGCATCTTCGACAAAGTGAAACGCATTCTTGAATCAAAAATAATATTCTCATCTCTACATTCTTGAGAAATACGTACTACTTCATTATCAATTAAATCATCATACTTAGAATCTTTTCTCATCAATTCATTTAATTCCAAAGTACTTATGCCCATATCTAATGCAATCTTTCTTTGAATTTCACCAGTCGAGTATATTTTAAACCCATGCTTTTGGCCAAAATCTTACATATTGTTGATTTGCCGCTTCCTAACTTTCCTGTAATAGTCAAAAACATTTCAAAACCTCCAAATAATAATTGTGTCTGTGTTAGTATAGATTAATAACCAAATAAAGTAAAGTTAAATTTTGTTTTCTTTTATTTCTTTTTGCACTTTCAATTACAGCAAAATATCCTCTTTTTACTTCATTTGCAAATTTACTCTTATCGGAATATTTAATTTCCATACCATAAGAATTAAATCTCATGTTTTTAATAATTTTATGATCCAACTGTAGCAATGCATTTTTTTCATCTTCAGGTCAATAGCCCAAAATGATGTGGTTACAATTTGATCATGAATATATATCTTTACATTCTTTCTATACTCTGCTGGTAAATCACTTTTAATAGTAAAAAGCATATTTAAAGTACTATTTAATTTATTTATAAGTTCATCTCGACTTTCATTAAAAAATTCCGAAAATTTGTCAATTAAAATAGATTTTGGCGAAATTACACAAAAATGAAATTTTACTCCTTGTTGTGCTTTTTCCAATATTGTATTTGATAAATCCAAACTATTTAATGAACTAGATAACCAACACCCCACATAATAAACCTCATTTTTTGCTTTCCCCACATAATCTCCTATGGTTCCAGCATCTGCTTGCAACACTTTTCGATCATAAAAAAAAGTAACTACCCCGCCTCTTTAACACGCTTTTTTGATTTATGATATCGAAAAGGATGTACAGAATACCTTTTTCCCCAACAGTACAAAATCCATGTTCCTAAAAATGTGCCAATCAAAGCAATTACTATTTGTTCTATGTACTCTAATATAAATTCTACCATTTATGTTTTACCCTTTCTACATCAAATCATTTCATATAAATATCGCTCAATATGAGCATTATGTTCTAAGCAGTTCATTATTTGTTCTACCTTTGGAAATTTAGGATTATTTATATCTACTATGCTCTTCTCTTTTTCGTTTTATTTTTCGAACAAAATACTTTCCTTCTGGATTTAATAAAATAATACCTCTACCACTGTATATACCATTATTAGCCAATCTAATTTTTATTCGTTCTCTATTTTCATTTGCATACTCTTTTATTCTTTCCACCGCATCTTCTATCCATATTTTATTAACATTATCTTTATCTATAAGAAAATCATTCGGTGTCACTATAAGTATTCTCCACAATTTAACTCCTATTCCAATTAAAAAATCTCCTAATTCTGTTATTCCTCGTGCATTTACATCTGACAATACAGTATGTACTGAAAAAGGAATATTTCTTTCTACACATTGCATAATATTATTAATAACAGTTCTAGTAGCATTTGAATTTTTATTCTTCCTTAATACTCCATTAATTTCTTCTTTTTCCGAATCAATAGAAATTCTAATATGCGTATTTTCCTTAATATGCCTAAAAAAATCCTGGGATATTGCCAAACCATTAGTATCAACAATCACATCACAAAAACTCAAATGTTCCAGAATATATTGAATTTGTGGATGCAATAAAGGCTCGCCCCTGATACAACAATTACTCTGGGATTTATATATCTCAAATGATTAATTATTTCTTCTAAGTCCTCTTTTAATGTTATATCATTACATTGAATTATATCATCACCATAACAATATACACATTTATTTTGACATTTTCCTGTAATTGTCCAATTAATCAATAATGGATAATCAAGTTCTATTTCTTTTAAAGAGGGAATACATCTATTGCACTTAAAAAAATCTGTGTTAGAATAGCATTCTTTACATATACCATCTGCTTTATCAAATTTTTCAAAGAAACCATCACAATATCTTACATATTGAAGCTCTTTAGATGCTTTCATTCATATCCCCCCTGCATTTTAAATATTGCATTTCCTATTATAAAATTCTTTACGCAAAAATAATTCAAGATTGGTTTTGGTAACTTCAAATATTTCCGGTAAATTATCCAAATCAAAAAAACCAATTTCACTACAATATTCTTTTTCCTTATTATATGGTTCACCATAATATTTTTTTATTAATACACCAATCTGAAGCATAGGTATTTCTATATTTGTACTTGATAAATTTACAACTTCTATATCCTCTATGTTGACACAAATACCTACTTCTTCCAATAATTCTCTTTTAATACAAGACTCTATAGTTTCTCCTACTTTTAATTTTCCTCCAATTAGTCCGAATGTTCCTTCCCCAAAACAATTTACACGTTTTCCTAATAACAATTGATTTTTATCATTAAATATTAAAGCATTAACGCCAATGGGCATATCATCAAATTCCATCATCTCTTTATCACGCCTCTTAATTTAATTATTTACAAATTGCTCTACAAGATCTTTTGCAAAATTATTCTTTCTTTTATTCCCTTCCACCTTCATGTTGTCTATATAAAATTCACTAACACAACAATACTTATGTTTGTTCAATTTAAACTCTGAAACGATATTAGACTGAGCTGTAACTATAAAAATATATCCATTTTCTTTTATTGACTTTTCTAATTCTTCAACATATATATTCTCAATTCCTTCAAGTTCAATTTTATACAAATTTTTACTTCCTCTAATTAACATACTCATATTATACATGTTAAATTTATTTTTATAGAACTTGATAGAAATCTTTTTAGAAAGATTTGCCTCGAAACCTTCCACTAAAACATCAAATAATACATTAGCTTCTTTCATTGTATTATAACATAACGCAATTCCTGATATATAATTTTTCTCATCACTGATATTCAAGTGTCTAAATCTAATATCCAATCTCGTTACCTCCAGATTCACATTGCAATTCTAAAATATCAAATATTTTCAAATTTCTAATTAACTCGTTTGATTTTTCATTCGCTATAAAAATAGCAATCAATGCTAAATATAAAGTCCAAGACAAACATCTCTTTTTCTTTTCAATAGCAATAATTGTTTGCCTGCTAACTCCTACTTTTTCAGCTAACTGTTCTTGCGTTAATGATGTCGCTGTTCTTAACAACGGCAAATTCTCGACCATTCTATTTATATACTCTTCCCTTTTTCTACATTTATCCATTAGAATATCCTCTCACTTATTTTATAATACTACAATTCAACGTAATTGGCAATTACAAAATGTAACATGGTATTACATTTCATTAAGATCAATGTATACTTGTACAACAAAAAGAATGCCAACAAAAAAAATCTGGTTGACATTCTTTTTCTTACTCCTCTTCATTTTTACATTCAATCTCCGTTCCGTCCAGGAACACCACCAACAATGTTCCATCCTCAAAAACCTTGATGTGGTCCAATGTTTTCAGCATGAAGTCCGTATCCATCTCCGTCAAAGGTTCTGCTCCATCCGTGTATTCTATGAACTTCTCTGCCCGATAACCTTCCAATAGGTTCTCGCTCTGCAGCTGTTCCGTCCACTGCTCCATGAAATCCTCTCGGTTCTCCACCAATGCATTCCAAGCCATCAGATAAGCCTTTATCAATGTTTCTTCCTCTACATGGCGGTTGGCACATCCCATGACTCCTTTGACCTTGTATCGTTCACTGCACTGCCATACCTTACGGTCAACGCCCGTGCTGCTCCGCCAGCCTTTCCGTGCAAATACCTTATTACAGTCTCCGCAAATTATCTTGGATGCAAATGGATTTCTTTCCGGCCGGTGGGAATAGGAGTTTGTCCCATGCTCCTCCAGATACTTTTTCCTGCGTTTTATTTCAAGCTGTACACATTCCCATATCCGCTTTGAAATGATGGCATCGTGGTCATCCTCCACATAAAACATCTGAATTTCCCCTTTGTTCTGTGTACGTTTCTTGGTGAGGAAATCCACCGTATAACTTTTCTGCAGCAAGGCATCACCCTTGTATTTTTCATTCTCCAACATACTCATTAAGGTTGTGGACTGCCACTTCGTACCTTCATCCCAGTTTTTCACACCTTCCCGTTCAAAAATCCTCTTGATATAATCGGTTGTTTTTCCGTCCAGGAATTCCTGATACAGCCGAACCACAATCGGCTCCTGCATCCTGTTGATTACCAGCTTCCCCGTCTCATCCGCATCGTAGCCTAGAAAACGCTTAGTACTCATTTTGTGCTTCCCTGTCTCAAACCTTCTGCGGATTCCCCATGTGTAGTTCTCTGAAATGGATCGGCTCTCGTCCTGTGCTAGTGAGGAAAGAATGGTAAGCAGCACTTCTCCCTTTGCATCGAGGGTATTGATATTTTCCTTTTCAAAAATAATCCCTATCCCCAAATCTTTCAACTCTCGCACATAATTCAAGCAATCCAGCGTATTTCTTGCAAATCGGGAAATGGACTTAGTAATAATCATGTCTATTTTCCCCGCCCTGCAATCAGCAATCATGCGGTTGAATTCATCTCTCTTTTTGGTATTGGTTCCCGAAATTCCTTCATCCGCATAAGTCCCTGCATATTCATAAAGAGGATTTTCGCTAATATAATTTGTGTAATAATTGACCTGATTCTCATAGCTTAATAACTGTTCTTCTTGGTCGGTTGACACTCGGCAGTACGCCGCCATCTTCAATTTCTGCACTGACTGTGCTGTTCCTGATTCCGCAGTCGAAATCTGCTTTGCTGGTATAACAGTAATGCTTCTTGCCATTTTTAACCACCTCCTCAATCACTGTCTGTTCCGTAATGTTCAAGCCCTGCAATTCGGCATCATCAATCCTTATCCCTTTACACGCCTTGACTCCCTTTTCAATGTAGGTGCTGCAAAGCCATTGGATTTTCTTCTTGTAAACCTGTCTGCGCCGGAGCGTTTTTCCGCAGTAAGGACAAATCAACATTCCACTTAGGGGATAGCGGTTTTGGAACTTCATTGTGCTGTCCTGCCCGATATTCCTGTCACGCTTCCTCTGTTCCCTGACTTCCTGCACCTTTTCCCATACCTCCGGCGATACAATTGGCTCGTGATTTTCCGAAATGTAATAACTCTGCACTTCCCCGTTGTTTTTCCTTGTATGGTTTCTTTTATTTTCAGGGGTGTAATACTTCTGCAGATGAAAATCCCCTTTGTATTTCTCATTGCAAAGCATCCCATTGATGGTCCCGCTTTCCCATGTAGTTCCCGTCACCGTTTTCACGCCCAGGTAATCAAGCAGCTCGCCAATCCTTGACGAGCCAACATTCATTAGATAAAGATCAAAAGTCAGACTGACATTTTCTGCTTCCTTTCGGTTTACAATCAAATCCCCATACTCGTTTTTGTCATAACCGAGGAAGCGGGAAGTGGTAATCATCACTTCCCCTCTCTCAAACTTCTTCCGAATGGACCATTTATTGTTTTCACTCATGCTTCTGCTTTCTTCCTGTGCAAAAGAGGCGAAGACGGCAAGCATCATTTCACCGTCCCCTGATAGAGTGTTAATGTTCTGTTCTTCAAAAAAAATACCGACACCCAGTTCCTTCAGTTCTCTTGCGAACTTTAGAACGGTGACGGTATTTCTCGCAAACCTCGATATAGATTTTGTAATAATCAGGTCAATCTCTCCTACCTTGCCTTCTCCATCATTCTCTGGAACTGTGGTCGTTCTCACAATAACCGGATATGCTTGATCAGCAAATACTCCGATAAATTCATATTCTAGATTTCCGGTAATCAGTCTCTCATAGGTTTCCATCTGATTTTCAAGAGAGTCTTCCTGTCTTCTGCTATCTGTGGAAACTCTGGCATAAGCACAAACCCTTTTCTTTTGTAAGACCGAAGCTGGTCGTTTGTTAATCACTTTTACTCGCACGTTACATCACTTCCTTCAAAAAACCTTTTCTGGAACTCCTGAATCCTTCGGAAAATGACTTGTGCATCCTCTACCTTGTCAATGCACACCACATCCACATTTTTCTTACTGCAAATCAGCATGAACTCCATAAACTGTCCCCAGTTGCGGGCAATCGTGGCAGCCTCATGGTAACCACCACATCTATCTTCTTTGCTGCGATTTCCGCTTTCAGACGATTAAATTCTTTTCTGTTCGGGTCGGCTCCTGAAGCTTCCTCAAAGAATATCTGCAAATCCCATTTCTGTTTTCCATATTCTTCTTCCAACCGCCTCATTACATCGTCCAGATATTTTTCATAGTCTCTGTCACGATGGTTGACTCTGCAGTAAAAAGCCACCCTATTTATCATTCCTGCAATCACCATATAAATAAGTACTCCTTTCGTTTTTGGTAGTATATAAATCACTCTAAACCCCTGTAAAGTCACAATGTCATTAACTTAAAGCAGAAGATATTTATTTTAAAAAGATTAGATATCTTCTGCTTTTTTTGATATGCTTATATTGTAAAGAGAAACCATGAACCTGCCGCAGAAAAGGATGTGATGCTCATGAAACATTCTCAAAAACGTACATTCATGGATATAGAAAAAATGAGTTCTAATGAATTTAAGGCATTTTGTCGGTCTGGTAACCAAAATCATTTTACCAGAATTAGAAAAATGCCTCTTCAGGATCTTCTTTTCACAATGATAAACAGAAAGGGGCTGACATTGGCATTGGAACTGAGAAATTATATGAAAATTGCTCATCCGGGAACTTTCATTTCCAAACCAGGATATCTGAAACAGCGTATGAAACTTAATCCAGATGCTTTTTTAGAACTGTATAAATATCATAACCGCAACTTCTATGCGGATTCCTCTTTTTCAACTTATAAAGGTCATTTAATATTAGCAGCAGACGGCTTAGACATTAATATTCCTACCACTGCTGAAACGCTGGAACTGTATGGTTCTGCAAGCCGAAAAAATACAAAACCCCAGGCTCAAATAGGATTAGGCTGTATCTATGATGTAATGAATCGCATGATACTAGAAAGTGATTGTAACAAAGTAAAATTTGATGAGATGCGCCTGGCAGAAAAGCAATTAGAGCGAATACCGGAAGCAATAGGAAATATTCCATTTATCATTATCATGGACCGAGGATATCCTTCTACACCTGCGTTTATACATATGATGGATAAAGGTATTAAATTTATCGTACGTTTAAAAAGCAGTGATTATAAAAAAGAACAGAGCAGTCTGTCGGAAAATGATCAATTGGTTAAAATAAAACTTGATAAGTCAAGAATCAGACATTATGAAGGGACGATAGATGGAGAACGTATGAAAGAACTGGGAGAAATTTCATTACGTATGATAAAAATCCCATTAGAAAATGAAAGCTTAGAAGTGTTAGCCACGAATCTCTCAGAAATTGAATTCTCTACAAACGAAATTAAAGAATTATATCATATGAGATGGGGAATAGAAACTGCATACGAAACCTTAAAAAGTCGGCTACAATTAGAAAATTTCACAGGGACAAAAGCGATTCTGTTATTACAGGATATATACAGTACCATATATCTGAGTAATTTAGCTGAGGATATCATATTAGACGCAGAACGTGAACTGGATCAGAAAGAGACAGAGAAAAAGCATAAAATGATGATCAATCAGACAGTTAGTATTGGAATCTTAAAAAATGATCTGATCTATATTCTTCTTGAGACGAATGAGAAAAAGAAAAGTATGTTGTTTCAACAGATATATGAAGATATCAGTAAGAATCTTGTTCCGATTCGTCCTGACCGTCATTACAAAAGAACGAAAGGGCAGTTAGCAGGAAAATATTCAAATACTCATAAAAGAGCGTATTAGCTAAAAAGATATGAATAGTAGAAACAAGGGATAAGTATGTCCATATCAAAAGTAAAAAAGCAGGAATCATAATTTATAACAATTACGATTTCTGCTTTTTGCTAAAGTTAATGACATTGTGTAAAGTCAAGCAATTCTGCGGTTTCCACCACTCTTTTTCCACTCTGTCCAAACTTATTCAATAAAAAAAGACCAGACATTTCGCCTGATCTTTTCATACTAATCACTTATTTTTTTCGCAACTGCAATATTGGTACAACTTTTTCCTCTACCTTTAAGGTATCTGGACGCAAATGAAGAAGTTCCTCCATATCTTCCGGATATAAAGTCACTCCATTTTTTTTGAATAAATCCAATATTTCTTTCGCCGTAAGTACATTTTGCTCTATCAGTAAATCAATGGCTCCTTGAAATATATTTTCATTCAAGGAATATGGTACATCGCCAGGTTCTTTAATTCTCCACCCATTTTTTGAAACTTGACGCATTAAATACTGATACTGGTTATCAGACATAATGCCAACTGGTGTGTCCGGTAAATCATTGCCTGAATAGATACCTTCCACTTATTTTTTAAGAACTGATAATATTTTAAATCTGTAGGATATGAAGCAATGTCTTTACCAAAGCTGTCTCTAGGTAACAAAAATGCACTCGCAAACATGTTCGCCTGACGTTCTCTTGCTTTAAACTCATCTTTTGTTATAGCTTCCAGATCCTCACTCCATGGATGCAATAATATGTGTCCCAACTCATGAGCCATGTCAAAGCGAATTCTGCCTTCTGGTCTGTTTCCTAATGCAACTGCAATAAAATAAATATCATTTCCCGCCACTATAGTTCGCTGACTAAACGCATCTATTTTATCTTCGTTGGTATCAAATCCCGTTACAATTATTCCATTTTTTTCTAAAAGATACTGTAAATCCTTTATTGGTCCAGTACCAATATCCCAATATTTTCTTACCTGAGCAGCAATATCCTCTATTTCTTGAATTGCATCCTCGTTCTCACACTCAAATACATCATCACATCCTACAAAATCAACACTTGGTAAATTCATTTCAGGAAATGAAATGAATTCCAGAAGTATCTCATACATTTTTGCTACATATTCCAACTTAATACTCTGCGCTGTTCTATCTTTCTTTGTAGCACTTGCCAATGAACGAAAATAGGTTGTTTCTGTTTTTGCAGCATAACTATCCTTTTGAAAAAAGTAATCATACGGAAAGTTAAGCTCTGATGCCAAGAGCCTAACTTTCATATAATCTGGTGTGTTATTATCATTCTCATATAAGGAAAGTGACTGCTTACTGACTTCGGTCCGCTTCGCTAATTCAGTAAGCGTCAACCCTCTATACATTCTTGCACTTCTTAATCTCTCACCGTAAAACTTTTTTTTCTATCATAATCAATATCTCCTGAATTTATTTTCAGCCTTTTTCTCGATTTCCCGAAGTTTTGGCTTTATACCACTCTTTATAGCAACTAAGCCCTTCTTATCCGGCTTCGCATCTTCGTCTGTATCTTCTGAAGGCCCAATATCTGTAAGCCGTGCAAAGTCTGGTTTAATATATTGCATAAGAATTTGTCTTTCTTTCGCAATACAATCCTTATTTTCGACATAAAGACTGATTGTAAATAGTGTGGATTTTCACGATTTTTCTTTTTGGGAACGCCAGACAATGTACCTTCTGTCATTATCGAATAGGTAATATGCTCTTTTCGATCAATGACCATTCTTCCAGACCAACCATACCTCTGGAAAGGAACAAGATCAATATCATCTTTCACCACATGTGTTCTTAAGTTTGTATTGATATTGTCCCCTCTTAGAAGTATAATCGCATTATTAGTTTCCCGATGATTTTCTCTTAAATATTGTTGCAAATCATCCCCGATAGCTTTCTCTATGCAATAAACAATTTTTCTGAGTAAATCATCATTGATTACAATTTGAGTATTTCTATTCACGTCCAACGAAATTACCTCCTGACTTTATTCTGTTTTTAATTTTTACATAAAACATTATTTTTGTCAAGCGACACTTCGTTTTCTTTTTAATTTGTATATTCCAATGTCAATAACTAAATCCTTTGAACATAATCCAGTGAAATCCATCCATCACGACTTTTCTGATAAGATTTCAAAAGACCCCAAAGGCTTGCTCCCTTACCTTCTGCTTCTTCCACAATTGTGAAAGCACCTTTTCCAGTGTGCTTGCCCGTCTTATCATAATCTGTTCCCGGACCCTTGCGGATGTTCAAATCTTCGATGGATACTCTCACAAGATATGGTGTGAATGTATCATTGGAATAAATCGCTTTACCGGATTCATCAAATACGGAATATCCCTCATTTTCATCCGCACACCTCTTGGCATTTTCCAAACTGTGAAATGCACCCTTCTGTGTGGCAGCATCTGCCCATGTCTTACGTACACGGTACCAGACTTCCTCTGGTTTTGTAGCCTCGCTCTTAATTCCAATCATGGCATTTAAGATTGTAATAATCTTTGCACCATATCCGGCTCCTGCTGCCCATCCTTTTCCGGCTGGATTTTCTTTCTGTCCAAGCCACTCCACATATTCCGCACAGCCTCTTGCGACATACTTGAAGCGTGGATCAACGCATTCATTCTTCAAATCTTCTGTGGAAGCATAGGCTTTCAAATGCTGAACCTGTGCCCTGATACCAAGCTGTGGTGTATCAAAGGAATTTCCTTTCATTCCATTTGAAGTCACTCCCATGCCACAGAAATTATTCTGATCGAGCGTTACTGCAGAACCAGAGAATCCAAAATTTCCTGTTTCCAGACAGGACTGAGCAAAGGCAATATCACCACGAACCCCCTCTGCCTTGCCTTCCGAAAGATAAAGTGGAATCATGTCAATAACCGACTGTGCAACATTAGGATTCTTTGCCTTAATATAGGCTGTCATCTGCTCCACCGTTGCCACTGCATTACCCATAATCTTTCTAAATGTGTTTTCTTCCTTTTTCGTTATTCCATAATAGGAAGCAATACATTCTGCTTCCGCTTTGGCGAGCTTCTGCAGATTACTGTCACTGGAAAGCCATTTTGTTGCTCTTGTGTTTGTATGGAATGAATGCTCCAGAATAATACCCGGTGTTCCTACTGCATTTGCTCCACGAATCACACCATAGTATTCTCCATTTGTACCCTGACGTGTTGCGGTTCTTCCGCTCTGTGCAGTTCCCATCACTGATTCCACAACCTTTGCCAGCTTCAGACCAATATCCGTGCTGCTTCCATTTAAAAGAACATATGCCACCGGATAATCCACACTTTCGTTTACACCGTTCCCTGTAGCGTTAGAATGGACAGAAATAAAGAGGTTACAGCCTTTGGAAGCAGCACCTCTTTCATACAATGCTCTGTCTGTATTCTGATTTGTCCTTGTGGTTACCACAACGATACCAAATGCCTCCAACTCCTTTTTAAGATAATTATGGAGTTTCCAAGTCATGTCCGACTCATAATAAGAAGAAACCGCAGGACTGCGGTTGTATTTACCGTAATGCCCTGCGTCCAGACATACCTTTATTGCCATGTTACTCATCCTCCTTTTTCTCATCTGCTTCTTCGTGCAGCTGCTCCAATACCTCTTTCAGCTTCTTTGGAACCGGAAGTCCGATAAGGGCAACATTCTCAATAATGGAAATCCCCTCATTGGATAAGTAAAAGAAAATGACTGCGGTGCGGAGTACACTTCCGTTCTGGATGACCTGCGTATCAAGCACATGGCCGATACCTACCAGACAGAAGATTGCCACCTTTTTGCAGATGCCTTTAAAACCGACCTCACTGGATATCTTTTTCTGTACGAATGCTGCCATAAGCCCGGTGGCATAATCGATGACCACGAACATAAGGAGTGCATACAGAAAACCATCCAGTCCTCCAAGAAACCAACCATAAAGCCTCCTATTCCTGCAAATACATACTGCACTATTGTTACTGCCTGTCTCATACTGTTACCTGCCTTTCTTTGTTTTTTGGTATGAAAAAAAGCCCGCAAAAGGCTGTTTGATTCCAAAACTATATCTGATCCGGCATACTGTCCCATAACCTCATATCTTCCTGTCCAAGACTCCATATTGCAATCCCTGACACGCCATAGGTGTATGCTGCTTCATTTGCCCAATAGACAATGCTGTCCACATCGGAGTAATACATAATAGAAAAACCATCCGCATCTCCGAGATACATCCTCGAAAGCCAGACATTCAAATCATGTGGTACTACCTTCATTTCATAATCGTTGCCACATTCCAGTGACATTTCATGGGAATGGAAAAAGTCGTAATCCATAGAAATATCCTGGCTTCTTGTGCTGATTTCCTCCACATCAGAATTGACCCGGAACAATTCAAATTCATTATCCCATGAAATTCCGGTACGAGTACATCTTCCGAAGGTGGTCTGCTTTCCATCCGGGAAGGTAATATCAAAACACTCATAAGGTTCATAATACCATGCATCCCCAAGTCGCAAGAGATCACACACCACTCCCTTCTCCGCCATGAATCCCACATATCCGGTTTCTGCAGTAATGGTTGCTGTAAACCTTAGTGTGTAGGCAGCACCGGAATATACCCTCACCTTATTTCCACGGATTCTCATTTCCACGGTATATAGGCTTGAATCACTCCGTAAATCTGCATTTGAGGTCTTACTGAAAGAAGATGCATAACTGCCAAGTTTCTTGCTTCCCTGATACAACTCCACACACTGCGTATCGTAATTTATACAGCAGAAAACGCTTCCAAGAAACACTCCTGCCTTACCGCCTCCCGATGATTTAAAGGCAAATCTCGCCCTCACATGGATTTCAGAAAATCCGGTATAATCCAGTGCCAGTTTTCCGCTGCCTTCCAACTGCGAATACTTACGGACGCGATCAGAACTTTCATCCTTCCAAATCTTCCACGAACCGTCAAGCACTGTAAAATAGCTGGTCGGGATTTCTGAATAATCACAGAAATCTTCATACCATACAAGCGCACTTTCGGGCTTCTGCGAAGCACCTCTGCAGTAACCTTAAATGCTGTCGGGCTGTACCATTTCTCCATTCACATCCATGAATTTTCTTGGCTTCAATCCATAGTACACTTCCCCGGCAGTCGCTTTCTGTGAAAAATCCGAACATACCCGAAAGCCATAAAAAACTACTCCAGGCACTCCACCGGACACAGTAATGGTGTGCTTTCCTGCTGACAGGCTGACTCCACTTTTTAATATCCTCCAGAACTTCTTTCTCCAATATAAAAAATACAGCCTTGATTCCGACAGCATATAACTGTTCCCATCAAGACTAATTCCGATGCTATTCTTATCCCATCTCGGATAGACTATCTCAACTGCTACATCATACGTTCCGGCTGTTGGTACTTCAAATGTGTATTTCAGTACCGCTTCCTCATCCAAAGCAGACGCATATCCTTCCCCAATGACTGCATTGCCCGAATAAGAATCCGGCACACCATCTCTGTCAACACTGATCGTTCCAAAGGATACCTCCTGCTGTTTCAGATAGGTTGTAAGATATTTTCTGCCACTATAGGTTTCTTGCTTTGTCGGCTCTTCTATTTCCCTGCTCGTATCCCATCCTTCCATGAAGTCATACACATGAAGCAGTCCCCAAGGGACCATATCCGTCCAATCCCAATAAGAAAAGAACGGTATAAATGGCTGTGGCGGTGCATCCCCGGTATGATTGTATAAGCCTCCATCCAAGATTTCGCAGCATAATAGGTAAGGCTTGTTCCCCGATAAGTCGTGCCAAGATTTTCCGTAGTATCGTATATCTGCCATCTCCATCCATATCCAGGAAGTCCCATCATGATTTTATCCGGGTTCATTGCATTGGCAGCATAACTGTAGATGCCTTCAAGCCAGCTTCTCGGAGATACCGGCCCCGGTGCTGAACCCGCCCAACTCATACCATAACTCATGATTGCTGCTGTGTCACAGTATGCATCCAAATCGGCATACACGCACCAGTTCTCGCCGCCAACTGAACCGCCCACACTGGTCATACCCGGAAGGCAGATATTGACATGAAGGCTTGCTCCCTTTGCTTTTACAGTAGAATATATCCGGGAAAACAACGCATTTGCTTTTGTTCGGTTCGCCAACTCCCCGCCACGTTCCAAATCAATATCTATCCCGGAACACCACGGATATTTATCAATAATCCTCATAATTTCCGAAATGAATGTATCCTGTGCGCCATTCGTATTCTCTCTAAGTGCTGTAAAAATAGAAGCTGTACCATGATTCATAATGGTTAGATGCCATTTAATGTGTGGCCACTTTTTTACATAAGGAAGGATGGTACTAACCGAAGTTCCTGTCTCGCTGATTGTTCCATCCGCTGAAACTTCAAAGGTAAAAATCCCAACGTGAGACAGCTTATTTCCTTTTTCCTCTAACACCTGATGCATTCTTGTATTTCCCATGAATGTCCATGCCATGACATTTCGGTTACTTGCCCTTCTCACATCCGTTTTCCTCCAATCCCGTATGCCATCTCCTGAAAAGACATGCGCACAAGTGCTGACTTCTTGTCCTTTACTTTAATCTGGTGTTTGCTGTCCCCTGCTGCCGAATAAGAATAAAATCCATCAGCCCTAATCCTGCTTCCATTCCTTGTTGTCACCCTTGAATCAGCATTAATTTCAACAACATCATCTTCCAAAAAAATACTCTGCAAAGTCAGCTTGTGGCTTCCGTAATTATGAGCCACACTCATGTCTCCCGCTGCCATCGTATCTTTTGGAATGATGTGATAATTCAGCCCGGCCGATACTTCCCCATCATTAGTGATCACTGCTGTAACACCGGAGCGGACAATCCCATTAAAAAAGCGGACAGGTGTTATCTCCCCATCCACACGATTTTTCTGCAAAAGTTCCAGATTATTTACCACATACCCGGTCAGCCATTTACCTTCCTGAAACATGATATCTGTTATATAAAAGGTTCCGGTACAATCCTCTAAGATTACATTTACGGTAGACTTTGCCACCTTCTTTTCTTCATGTGTATTGATTGTTCCGGCAAATCGAATAAACTCCATCCTCACACCTCCTGTGCATCAAAGGTGTATCTCTGCTCTGACACATGGGAAACCCATGCGGTTGCTACCAAACCGCCCTGCAGCATAACATCCGTAAAACGCACGGTGCCTGTACAGTCCTGCACCACAACTCTTACCGTCAGTTTTTTCACTTTTTCTATTCCGGTAACACTGACCGCTCCTGCCGACCTCGTAAAATACATGTTGAATTCCTCCTAATACAACTCTACAAATCTTGTTTCTTCCGAACCATCCTCATATTCAATGATAAGCTCAATGCCAACCCTTCCATTCGCTCCCTTTTTCAGATTCTCGGTTGCTATGCTTGCAGATACTGTGTAGCTGCTTCTGGTAGCCAGATATACTTCCTGCGACAATGTTTTTGTGGTATTCAACGCTCCCACACACTTAAAACTTGCATTGCCGGAAGCACCGTTTTCTCCATCCACCTCAAAGCCGGAATTCTGCCAATAGCTGAATCCATCATCTGCTCTGGAATTTAGCAGATGGTTATTTACCACCAGATCCTTCATCTCCTGTCTGTCCAGCAAATCCGATGAAGAAAGAGTATCTGCTGCCTTCTCCCATGAAGCAGAAGAATCACCCAGTTCTTTTAACTTGGTGGAAAGTTCAATGACGGTCTTCCACGGCTCCTGTACGTTATAATCCATACGGATAATTCTCGTGCTGATTCGGATTCCCAAATCCTTGTCATCCACAGTTACCACATCTCCGATACCAAAACTCTCATGCTCCCATCCATCAGTACAGACAGATCCATTACTTGTATGACATAAGAAATACTCGGCTTAGAATAATCTGCCAGTCGCATTTCGGTATATTCAAGCATCTGATAGGGATTGGTAAAAGAGGAACAATCAAGCGTTGATACTCTGATTTCTGTAGAATACTCCGTATTCTACACATATTCCTTTCCATTATTGATACTTGCAAAGGTCATACCATCTGCACCATAAGCATAGAGTCTTGTCACAAGACTTCTGGTATCCACCACGCGCTGTATGGATTTCATATTTTTACGATAGGCAAACACAGCACCACTGTTACTTCCAGATTGTGTCAGAAGGCTGACCTGTTTATTTACATTGTCAAACTCCAAATCACCGCCATAAATGGACTGAATGGTACGAAGCATGGAAAGGGCATTTTTATCCGTGGACTGCCAAGAACGTTTCGTTGATACCGTTATTTTCCCAACACTCCATCCTGTTCCCTGCAGTGCATAAGCCATCGGCTTTTCTGCTGTTTCCGCTTCATATGTCTGTTCACTTTTCTTTTCAGAATACGCAAGGTCATAAAACGCAGCCTCCGCATAAATGCTCGTTACCGTCTTTCCGTCCTCACCCTTATCATCCGTGACTGTTCGGATACGATAAATATCCTTAGTAATCTGCAGTTTCTTTTCATTATCAAGATATGACCGCTTCCCATCTTTGAATGGAATGGAAAATTCCAAATAGTCAGAACCGTTCAATTCACTTGTAACAATAATGTCATAAGCATTTTCCAATACTGCTTCCCTGATACCGCTGTCACTTAACACCACCGGCCTTGCATATCCCAATTTAGAATAAGGAGCCTTTGGTGTTTCATATATCTGAATTGCACTCAGTTCCGGTGTCATAGAGGTATCTGTTGTAGAAAGCGTCATCTGTATCTGAATATATCTTAAGTTTGGAGATTGTATCACTCCATCCGTTCCGACCGCTTCCCAATCTGAAAAAGATGAATCTTCCAAGGAATCCGATGTCCTTGTCTTAACTTCCGAAATAGAAGTAATTCCTGCATCCACTGTACCTACAAGCTGTATCTTTCCCGCTCCGGCAAGACCACCTTCCCCAAGGTCTAAAATCCTTGTATAAAGAACACCGTTTTCTTCATATACGCCATCCGTCTGCTTTAAGGTCACACTTCCCGGATTTGATATGGCATCCACAGACGAGTCCACATCTGCACCATTTGCTAACAAACCAGAAAGAAAGTGCGCTTCTAAATCATCAATTGTCAAATCAGAGTCCGTTTCATAAAACCAGTCATCAAATCCTCCGGCAAAGTAGTAACTGTCTGCATACATTCCCATGACGATATCAGCAGTGCAGGAAGGATTCAATTCTCCGGTAAAAGAACGGATTGCTGTCTTAAACATATCCCCTGTGCTTCTGTCACAAACAAGGCTCTGTACGGTCTTTTTCTCCAAATCAATGACCGTTCCAATAAAATACGCACCATTATTTTTAAGCACCACTCCCATCGGCTCCGGTTCAATGACATCATGAATCAACGTACCGGAAGAATCATAAAGCATATTTCGTAATCTTCCTGAACGAAGGGAAAGATAAAACAGAGGATTTCCCGGACCGCTTCTGGTACTGAAAATAGGTACAAATGTTGTCCCTACCGAATAAGTAGTCGGGTATATCCACCCTCCTGCCACGATTCTCTTTCCCAATGCTGTAAAGAAATCTCCCGTATTCACTGCCCTAAGATGGGACTTTTCTGTTGCCGGATTTACGGTATTGAACCGAAAATATTTCCCAAGTTTTCCGGCACGGGTAGATGCTGTTGTTCCCGACCAGCCATTGATGGTAAAATTCCTTGCATACCCGGATGAATCATGCAGAGTTGTATCGTCACCACTCGGTGAATCATTCATTTTCCACTGTGCCTGTGTATTGGCTGTTTTCCGAAATTCGCCTGTGAAATCCTCGGTTGCATTTACAATCAGTTTTAATCCCATTACACCCACCTGCTCCTTCCCTGTATCGTAAGCTCCGTAAAGGTTGCACCACTTACAGAAACCAAAACCTCATTGCCTCCCGGATTCAGTTCCGGAAACACTAACTCATCAAGCTGTGAAAAACCGGTTCTCAACGTCTCCCCAGTATTCGAATCCACCACTTTGGCTGTCAGCTTTGACGTATCAAGCACAAAGGTTTCTCCCTCCGCAAGTTTTCCTTTTACACGAACCAACTCCCCATTTACTTCGATATCCACATAAGAAGAAGTGCTGTTCATAACCGCTTTTAATTCAAAAATCGGTTCAGATATGAGGTTTCCCTTCTGCTTGTTCACAGTGGTCTTGCCCACTGCTGCGATAGAAAACACTTCATCTTCTACGGCATAACCGAGTGGATTAGGACAGATAAACTCCAAAGAAAATGTACCTGCTGTCCGTGATATCCTTTCCATACTGATTTCCGTATTCAGTCTCGCCATGAAATACCTGTCTGGGTACTCATCAAAAATCAATGGCTGAACCCCTCTGTACGGATTCAGCCACCCATTGATTTCATCTATTCTATGTACCAGAGCAGAAAAGTCCTGCTCCGAGAACACAGAACATTCCACCGGAATGATACGCTCGGAATACTCCATTCCAAAATCCAGTATCCCTGACCTTCCTAGTATGCTTTCCGTATTATTTCTAAAAGCCGGAAGCATGGGATATCCCGTAATTCTTGCTTTCAGCTTTTTTCCTTCGAATGAATTCCCTGAAATGAAAATCCCATGCTTCTCCTCCTTCTTAGGTGATTGGTATAATTCCCTGTGCCCTCGTTCCCGACTGCATCAGGTTATACAATCCCTGTGATACCTTTCGGATATCATCCTCACTTCGTACTACCATCTGTGCTACACTCACAAGCGGGCCGGTATAAGTAATCACCGTTCCTCCGCTTCCTGAACCGGAAGTCTGTGTATTTGCTCCTACCCTTGCATCTACGTCAAAGTCTGTAGGAATGGCATTATTAATATCCTTTGACACCTTATCCATTTCATCCGTAAAGCCCTCGCCAAGACCTTTGGCCATATTGTCATCAATTCCGGCAAACACACGAGATGGTGAGTGGATACCGAGCAGGCTCTTGATACCGCCAACGATATCCCCAACAAAATCGGAAATCTTGTTCTTTACCCACGAAATCATGGAAGAAACACCACTCCAAAGTCCTGTCACGATATTCTTTCCGACACTCACAATAGAGGTCGCAGCTTTTCCGATACCGGAAATAATGGCTGTCACGATTTGAGGCAAACTTGCCACCAACTGTGGTATCGCCTTAACCAATCCAACCGCCAGCTGAACCACCAATTTAACACCCATCTCAATAATCTTAGGCAGATTTGTGGTTATGAAATTGATGATGGACGAAATAATCTGAGGCAAAGCAGCCACCAATTTCGGCAGTGCATTCAGAAGTCCCTGGCTAATCCGGTAATGATGGAAAAAGCGGCATCCAGAATTTTATCCAATGTTGTTTCAGCAAAGTGGTGCATATTAAAACCACTGCATC
>ENA-OQAZ01000203-OQAZ01000203.1-human-gut-metagenome-genome-assembly--contig:-NODE-203-length-33621-cov-2.891831_pt1 | contig 33621 bp, 59 predicted proteins | sample MGYA00242737_ERZ504531 | MGnify/ENA primary metagenome ERZ504531 (study PRJEB26092, sample SAMD00036244) | human gut metagenome | host: Homo sapiens | study: EMG produced TPA metagenomics assembly of... | reverse complement strand
TGGACATAACAGAGATGTGGAGGATGGCGTATGAACGGTTGGAGACTGCGCGTTGTTGTGGCGTGGAGCGGCTGGTTCGGCCGGCTGGGCTCAAGCTGCCGGGAAGGATCATGTATATCGGGGGGAGCGACACCTGCCGCCGCCTCTGTCCAGGGACGAGGAGGCGGAGCTGATCGCCCGTCTGGCCGACGGTGCACTGCGCGATGCGTTGTCCATTCTGGATACCTGCGCAGGCGTTACGGCGAAAATCGATGCCGATGTGGTGCGCCGCATGGCAGGTGTGACCGACCGCAGTTATCTGTTCCGCATTTCGGACGCACTGGAAGCGCAGGACGGTGCCACAGCACTGGCCCAGCTGGCACAGCTTCGCCAGCAGTCTGTGGATGTCAAGCGTCTGACAGAGGAATTGATCGCGCATTATCGTGCTTTGATGCTGGCAGCATTGCCGGGCGGGCAGAGCCTTCTGTCCGGCGTTTCGCCGGAGGAGGAGGCTTTGTATTTGGAAAAAGGCCCGCAGCTGGGCCAGCGGGAGGCCATTCGTGCCATCCGTGCGCTGGGCAGTGCGCTGGAACATATGACCCGCGGCAGCGACCAGCGGATCGAGCTGGAACTTGCACTATTTGGCTTATCCGAACCGCCCCAGCAGCCGCAGGCAGTTCCTGTGCAGGCCGCGCCTGTCCGTGCTGCAGCTCAACCCGCAGCGCCGCAGCCGTTTGCCTCGGCAACTGCTGTGCAGCCCTTTGCAAGCGCTCCGACTCCCCAGCCGCCAATACCGTCCGTTCCTGTGGTGCAGCCTGCAGCGGAACCGAAACCTGTAAAGGCAGAACCTTCCGTGCCGTCGGAAATATCTGTAGAGCAGACTTCACCCGTCCAGACCGAAGAGCTGCCGCCGCTGCCGGAGGAACCGCCCGTGCAGCAGGCTGGAATGCTGCCTTGGGACGAGCCTGCCGCGCAGGCCGCACAGCCAGCTGCACCCGTGCCGGCAGAGTTGGAACCTGTTCCACAGCCAGAACCGCCCAAACCTGCACCCACGCCCGCTGCAAAGCCTGTGCCGGAAAAGCCACAGGATGCCGGGCAGGAAGGGACTGTGCTGTATCCGTACTGGCCGCAGGTGGTACAGCAGCTGCAGGAAAAAGATCCCATGCTCTACACCTATCTGCGCAAGTCCAAGGCTTACTTTGATGGCACCCGCGTGCTGATCGACGGCGGCAAGACCTTCCGCGATTTTATCCGCGCCAACAAGGACAGCCAGCGCCTGATCAAAAAGCTGATCAAGGATGTGTCCGGTACGGTGGTGCCCATTGGTCCCTATGAACCAAAGAGCGCTGGCAAAACGGTCTCCAACGCAGAGCAGTCGCTTCGTGCACTGGAAAAGCTGGGGTTGGATGTGTCCATTGAGGATTCCGCAAGGAAAACGAGATCATAAAAATACATTGCATCAATAAGGAGAAACGATTATGAAAGCAAGAATGCCCGCAGGCTTTGGCCGCCCCGATATGAACGCCTCATGCGTCAGGCACAGAAGATGCAGGAAGATATGAAAGCCAAACAGGCCGAGCTGGAAGCTGCCGAGTACACCGGCAGCGCTGCCGGTGAGATGGTCACTGTTAAGATGAACGGCAAGCACGAAGTGCTGTCCATCACCATCAAGCCCGAGGCTGTGGACCCGGATGATGTTGAAATGCTGGAAGATATGGTGGCTGCTGCCATCAACGCAACCGTCAAGCAGGTGGACGAAACTGCCGAAGCTGAAATGGGCAAGCTGACCGGCGGCATGAACATCCCCGGTCTCTGATCCGGCAGGAGGGAAGAACATGGGCTATACTGCTGCCCCGCTGGAAAAGCTGATCGAAGAATTCAGCAAGTTCCCGGGGATCGGGCGCAAGGGCGCTACCCGCATGGCGTATCAGGTGCTGAGCATGTCGGACGAAGATGCCGCCGCACTGGCGGGAGCCATTCAGGTGCCCACACCAAGCTCCATCGCTGCCGTATCTGCCAGAATTATACAGAAGCGGATATCTGCCCCATCTGTGCCAGTGCAAAACGCGACCCTTCTGTGATCTGCGTGGTGGAAACGCCCCGCGATGTGCAGGCGTTTGAACGCACAAGGGAGTATCACGGCTTGTACCATGTGCTGCACGGTCTGCTCAGCCCGATGGACGGCATTACTGCCGAACAGCTGTGCGTCAAGGAACTTCTGGCCCGCTTGGGCGACGGCAAGGTGAAAGAGGTCATCATGGCCATGAACCCCACGGTGGAGGGTGAAGCCACCGCCATGTATCTGGCAAAGCTTATCAAGCCTCTGGGCATCAAGACCACACGTCTGGCCTATGGCCTGCCGGTGGGCGCAAGCTGGAATACACTGACGAGACCACTTTGTACCGTGCACTTTCTGGCCGCGGTGAGCTGTGAATTTGGAAAAATTTACAGTTTCTTCAAAAACAGCCCTTGCAAAACCATAAAAAAATGGTATACTGATACAACAAACCACAATGGAGAAAGGAGGCGCGCGGAATGGCACCCACTAAGGAGCGTCCGGCAACAAAAACCATTGCCACAAACCGTGAAGCGCGCCATGAATACTTCGTTCTGGAAGCGCTGGAAACCGGCGTTGAACTGAAAGGTACGGAGGTCAAGAGCTGCGTGCCGGAGGGGTCAACCTGAAAGACAGCTGGGTCGATATTGAGGATGGTGAACTGCTGGTAAAGGGAATGCATATCAGTCCCTACGACCACGGAAACATGTTCAATCAGGATCCGATGCGCGTCCGGCGCCTGCTGGCACACAAAAGTGAGATCCGGCGGCTGCATCAGCAGTGCAAGCTGCAGGGATATACTTGTGCCGCTTTCGCTCTATTTCAAACATGGCCGCGTGAAAATGGAAGTGGGCCTTGCAAAGGCAAAAAGCTCTACGATAAGCGTGCCGATGCCGCCCAGCGCGATGCAAAGCGTTCCATTGACCGTGCCATGAAGTCCAACGGCAAATACTATTGATCTTTTCAGACCGCTTCCTGAAGCGGAACTTTTTCAAAGCTTTCTGCACACCGCAAGGTGTGCTTTATAAGGGGGCGTAAAGGTTTCGACGGGGAGAGCGAGGTCTGGGCAGCGGGTAGCAGTGGGGAACTGCTCTATAACTCCTCCAAAAAAATTAACTGACAATAACAATTCTCAGTTGCTCGCAGCCTGAGTGCTGCGCGTTCCGCCCACTCTTGTGTCGTGTGGGGTCGGGGCGTCCTTTAGACACAGCACCTGAACGGACTTAAGCTTTGCGGACCGGCAGGAACTCATGAAGCTACCAATGCGCTAGCCTGACGATCGGCGTGGCGCGGCGGGAATGTTGTAGATCGCCTGCACCCGGAGATACCTACACTGAACTCTTTTCGGACATGGGTTCGACTCCCATCGCCTCCACCATGAAAAAAGAACGCCATTTCGTTAGGAATTGGCGTTCTTTTCTTTATCATGGTAACACTTTTGGTAACACTATTAAGTTTTCAGGCTGCTCTCACCAGCGCATTATACAGCATTTCAATGAACTGCACCGCGCTGGGCGCACCGGTCAGCGGATAGCCTGCCAGCTGCTGCACATACTCCGGGTTTGTGAGCCATGCACCTTTAGCTGCCCGGCGGACAGCACTTTGAATCGCTTTTGGCTCACATCTTCTGCGGTCGGCGATAGGGGTATAGATATCTTTCTCCACGGCCTGCAGGCGGTCTTCCTGCTCACAGACCAGCTCAAGACACTGGCACAGGATACTGTAGGCGCTCAGATTGCGTGTGATGCCCATCGGGCGCAGCAAATCATTGACCTGAGTGGACAATTCGGAAACGATCATAGTTGACACATCCTTTCTATGCGTCAACTCTAACCGAAAAATACTTAAAATTTACCAATTACGTCGATATACGTCGTAATGCGTCGAAACACGCCAAACAAAAACAGCCCCGAGGAACCGTCAGGCTCCCCGGGGCTGTTGCTATGTATGGCTATTTTGGGCAGGGCGGCTTACTTTCCCTGTGCCTTCAGCTTGTCGTAGGTCTGGTCTGCCTGAAGGGCTGCGGGGGTGAAGCTGTTGTTCTTCCACCACGCGACCAGCGCGGCAACGGTGGTGATGCCAGCGGTGACCAGCTGCTCCACGGTCTGGCTCTCGATGGGCAGCACGGGCTTGCCCAGTGCAGACAGCACCTGATTGGTCAGGGCCAGCAGCAGGCAGGCGGTGCGGGCAATGGTGCCGGCGGAGATGGTGGGTGCGTTGTAGGTGTGTTCGTTCATAGTTAGGTCCTTTCTCTTTCGTGTTCGTCTGCTTCTAAATCAGCGATGCGGTGGTTGGCCACCTTCATCTGCTCTTCCAAAATTGGGACGCGGCGGGCAAAATTGTTGTGCTCCCGCACCTCCCGGGTCAGCTCTTCCAGCTTGGTGTCGGTCACGGCCTGACTGCGGCTGTTGGCGATCAGCACGCCGATCAGGGTCACCGCACCGGCAATGATGGCTGAGATGATGCTTTCCACTGGTCTCACCCCCTCACAGCGTCCACCGGCTCTTGTTCGGGCGGGTGTCCACGTGCACCCAGCCTTTGCCGGCCTGCCTTGACCGGGTAGCGGCCCACGCCGCCACGATTCGGCAGTAGGGTCTCGGCATAGGCAGCCACAGCTTCAACACCCACGCCCTGCACCCGGATGTCCGCAGCCTTGCCGTAACAATGCTGGCTGTAGGTCGCCCCCTTCACCGCCTTGTTGTGGGCGGCGGTACGGTATGCACTCGTGATCGTCACAGACTTCCCGAAATGATCCCGGATTTTCTGCAGCAGGGTCACAAGCTCATCGTCAATAAAGATCGGGTCACTCCCATCCTTGCAGCGGAACTCCTTCACCGCAAAATTTGCGGAGAGCTTTCTGTTCCCGTCCTTCGCATACGAATAGGCTTTAATCGCCATTGCTACCATCTCCCTTCATGCCCGGATCAGCCCCGCACCCGCGCATGGCACAGTCCACCATGAGCACCCCGAACTCTGCACGCTCGGTGCTCATGTTCTCGCCCTGCGCTTCAAGCCGGGTCAACAGCTTCTCACACAGCTCAGGCCACGTCATAGTCGTCACCGGTGATGCGCTTGTAATCCTCGGCGGTGATCTCGCCCTTGTTTACGCGCTCGGCCAGAACTTTCTCCACGCCTGCACGGCGGGATGCGGGCATCTCTGCCAAGTCTTAGTGCCTGCAATCAGGCGGTTTGCCCAGATAATGTTCATGGTGATACCTCCTTATTCCTTGTTCAGCGCTGCGTCCAGCTCACACAGCGCAGTTTCGATGTCGGCCAAACGCTTCTCGTTGGCTGCGTCCTGTTCGCACATTGCGTCCTCGACCTCGGCCACGCGGTCAGGCAGGCCGTCTTTCTCGGCCTGCTTCTTGGCTGCAGCTTCTTTTTCTGCCCGGGTGGGCAGGCTGCATTTTTTCCAGATAATCATGTGAATCCCTCCTTACTGGAATGCACCGGAAACAGAATCGATATAGCCGCCCTCGCCGCTTGCGCCGCGCTCCACGCTGATGCGGAAATTGAACGCCGCTCCGGCAGAAGCGGTTTGATTTTCAAAGACAATGTTCGTGCCCTTGCGGACTTCTGCCGTCACGTCCTGCCAGACCGGCGAATCATCCAGCGCGTTGTTGGTTGCTTCCGTCTTGAACGCGGCATCATTCGGGATGGATCCGGACACCTGCAAGATCGCCACAGTAATGTCACCATCACGGCCAGCGGGGTGGTCAGGGTCACACTTGCACTGGTAACGCTCTTGGTGAACGTTGCGTTCAGGCTGGTGCTCTCCTTGCCATCGTTCGCGGTGATCTTAATGGTATGGGAGCCGTTCAGGATGCGCAGGAAGCCGTCGGCGGTGCTGGCCTGTTCAAAGGTCAGCGCAGTACCGCTTGCAAGGCCGGTGCGGGTGGCAGTGGTCTTTCCGTCCAGCTTTTCGGTGACAGTCAGCGTGTCGCCGTCGGCATCGGTAACGGTATAGGCGAAGCTGAAGGGTGCGTTCTTCTCTCCCAAACTCGTGGAGCTGGCGTTGATGGCCGGGGCCACATTGTATCTGACCGTGCGTATAGCGGACGTGGTGTAGCCAGACTCCAGGCCCTCGGTGTCGTATGCCTTGACCCGATACATCACGGTGGACCAGCCGTTGGTGATGGTGTCGGTGTAGGTCAGCGCGTTGCCCTTGTACACCTGCGTGTAGGCGGAGCCACCATCGGTGCTGCGCTCCAGAATGTAGCCGCTCAGGTTGCCATCGCTGTCACTGGCCGCAGTCCACGAGATCACCAGCGTGCTGCCGCCCTTGACATCCTTCGGCACCGCGATGGATGGCGGCGCAGACGGGGCGTTGTTGTTGACCACCGTTACCAGCGAACTGGTGCGCCAGCCAGACTCCAGGCCCTCGGTGTCGTATGCCTTGACGCGGTACATCACGGACGTGGTGCCGAAGGCGATGTTGTCCGTGGTGCTGGTGGCCGTACCCTGATAAATCTGACTCCACGACCAGCCGCCGTTGGTAGAACGCTCTACCTTGTAGCCGCTCAGGTTGCTCTCATCATCAGAGCTTTTTGCCCACGAGATCGAAATGTTCGTGCCGCCCATGATGGACGAAGGAACGGAAATGTTCCACGGAGTCGAGGGCGCGGTGTTAGTCGAGACCGTGCCATCGTCAGATACCAAGAGAGTAGAGGGCAATACAAAAGCGGGGCGAACACCACAGGTGTTTTGGTCGCAGACCTTGTTGTCACAGGAACCATCAGTCAGGACAGTCCAGGCGGTATCTCTGTTGACGGTATACGGAGAACGAAGCCACCACGTGGAAGCGTTGCTGCCGTTGTATGCGACACGCTTACTATTGCCGCCAGAACCGCTGCCGAAGTAGTCCAGCTTTGCGCCATCTTTCGGAAGGGCATTGTGCGCCCAGCCAACTTCATAGCCGGACAGCAGAAATACTTTGGTGGAAAGACCATTTTCACCTGTCGCAAGGCTGCCCCAGCCGGTGCCCTTCTGGTACGGAATTTTCACCTGTTTGATAGCCGCTCTAATTTCGGAATCAATCAGGTTATAGAAGTTATCGTTCAGATAGGAATGGGTGGTGCTACCAGCATAGTCGTTGGTGTTTGTTCTATGCCACTGGCGGTTTTCGTAGATGTCCTTCATCATCAGCCAAGTACCGTTGCAGCTATCGTCATAGACGCTGGACGGCTTGCCCTGATGCACGATGATGAAATCTTTGGCCGCACCGTTGACTTTGATTTTGACGATGCTGCCAACGGCCTTTGCGCCTAATCTTACATTTGCCATAAAAATTCACCTCCTTACTCAAAATTCAATCCTTGACAGATCGGCGTTCCACACACCTGTCACGGTCAAGCCGTCCAGCGACTCAAAGGTGACGGAGAACGGATTTGCCGTTACGTCGGTCGCGATCTTCAATTGAAGGATATCGATATCCGCCTGCATCTTTGCAGCGGCGATGCGCAAGTCTTTGTGAGACTCCGGGGACAGGTCGTGCTCCTGAATCCGCTCTTCGACAAACAGCTGCAAGCTCTGCATCTCAGCGCTCAGATTGATCACGATCTCCGCATCCCGGGAGATCACGATCACCACAGTGAAAACGAACTCAAACTCCTGATCGGTGGAAGCCGCCGGGATCTCGACACCGCGGTCATCCTGCACGAGGAGCAGGAGCGTATCTTCTGCCGCCCCGGTCTGCCGCCCGAAGAGGGCAATCTGATGCAGGGTGTAGGTATCCTCCGCGCCGGTAATGCGAATCTTCACGCGGCGGGCAGCGCTGCCGTTTTCTTCAACAGACTTGATGCCCAGCAGCTCAAGCGCATGCCGCTCGCCGGTGACGTCGGTCTGCGCGTGGAGCACAGCGGCATTTGCAAGACCGCTTCCTCCGACAGCCTGCGTAATCGTGAGCTGCTTGCCCGATACGGCATCCATCAGCAGCTCAATGCCGGCATCGGTATAAGCCAGCGTTTCCCAACTCATTGCGTGTCCTCCTTTTTGATTTCAGGCATCCGCACCGATGCAAGGATGCTTGTGCCGCAGGGTGCGGCGGCAATGTAGGCATATGCTTCTACGGGGTCACAGAACAGATACATTCCGAACACGATATTCGCAGGCTTGATCTGGTTTACCATGTGGATCAGTTCTTCGCGGTGAAGCTTATCTTCAACGTGAGTGCCGATGGTCAGCAGGTAAGCCGGATAATCCACGCGGCATGTCCACCGGCCAACGCCCAGTAACGTGTCGAGCTGTTGGTACAGAAATGCAAGTGTAAAGGGTGGGCGGGTGCACAAACGCGACAGAATGCGCTGCCGTCGAAAACTCAGCGTTTCGGTCAAAGGCTTTGCCCGGATATGCAGGACTTGTTCCCATTTCTGCACAGAATCCACATCCATGGTCTGGACAAAAAAGTTCTTCCCGATGACCCGTACACTATCAGCTGTCCGGGAAAATTGTGCTTTTTCAGCGTCACAGACCTGCTGGTATTCCGCAATTTCCCGGTAAAAAGGCGGCAAAAGGGAATGCAGGTCATGGTTCAGGTCAAGTTCCATGTAGTTCCACCTTCCCCAGCACCGGAACCTGCTGCAAAGCACCGGTCTGCTGCAGCGCCATGTCCGCAGCAATCCCATTGAGCGTCAGAGCCGAAACATTGACGACCCCATCAAGAGAGATGAGCGCGGCAAGGACACGAGCAAGATACACCTCTGCCGAGTAGGCAATGGCCGTACTGCTGATATTGACATCCCAGTTTTTACGAATCTGCAGCAGGTAGTCACTGACAGCGTCCTGCGCAGGCTGCTGTACGGTTTCAAGTTCGTGTCCGGATGCAAGGGTCAGCGTGGCAGAAATGTCTACAGGCACTGTCTTCGGCGCTGTGACGGTCACCTGCGCACCGATGGGCGCAAGCCCAAGGCCAAGCCCCTGACCGGGCGGGGGATCGATGGCATTCTGTACCATCTGCACAAGATCACTGGACGCAGGAAGAAAGTCGGCTCCCAAGATGGAGCAGCACACCGTGCCGCCACCATCCACACGGGGTAGACCTGCACAGCGCCCACGCCGTCTATCGCTTCGATCTCCTCAACGTACTGTGCCACGTTTCCACCAAAGCTGCGGCTGTTCAGACGTTCAATGATTCTCGCGCGGAAAGGCTCATCCTCTTCGGTGTTTTCGCCGGGAATCAGAAGATCCGTCAACTGAGCGCTGTTCAATCCTTCAATGGAATCAATCGGCAGAATGGGGCCGGAGTATCGGTTGCCGATATCACCGGCAGTCTCAGCCTGCAGACGGTAGGCGCTTCCCTCCGTAATGGTGGAGATGACCACAAAATTGATACTCTCAGTGCCATTGATCGTTGAAAATCGCGCACCGATCGGAACCTCACAGTCAAAGATGCCGACCTTTACAGCGGCGGAAGCCTGCTTGCGGGTGATACCGGCCAGCACTGCCAGAAGATCCAGCGAATCTCCGGAGCTGTCTGGACGAACGCCTGTTTCTGCACAAGGTCGAGGCTCAGATAAAAGCCCTCAAGCACGTAGCTGCCGGGCCGAGGGAAGTCTGGATAGGGCTGGTATCGCGCTTATCATAGGTATCCGGCACCAGTGAAAGCATGTAGTCGAGGATGTTTTTGTAGGTTGCATCTGAAAAGTTCTGCATCAGAATTTCACCTCCGTTCCGGTCTTAACATCGCCGTAGACTGTTTCGACGGTAAAACTCACCGTCAAATTCTGCCCGTCGATGCTGTATTCGTAGTTTTTTAACCCCGTGATGCGGTCGTCTGTCAGCAGAGCATCCTGCAGACGGCGCTGCAGTTCTGCGGCAACATAACCGGCATCCTGTCCGACCAGCTCATCCCATTGCATACCGCTTGCAGGCTGGTAGATCTGCCAGCGATAGCGCTCTACGTTCAGGATGATCTCCACTGCCTGCTTTACGGCATCATAGCCGTCGCATGTTCCGGCGATACGTCCAGCTGCACGGTCGATCTTCCATGTCAGGGAAGGCTGAGCGACAAACTCAACGCCGCCCGATAAATCGATGCTGTTTTCCGGCAATACGGCCATTTAATCACCACCTTCATATACACGAGATAACACGACGAACTTCTGGCCACGCTGCACACGCAGAAGAAGCACCTTGTCACCGGCTTTCAGGGCCGGGTTGAGGATGATATATTTCTTATCCTTGCTCAACGGAAGGACTTTTCCATTCTCCCAGCCTTTGATGTCCTCGCTCTGTACAGAGCTGTCTGCGCCCCCTGAGAGCAGGGAATAACCAGTGTAAGGCTCCGATGGGCGCCTGTGCTGCCGTGAACACCAGCGTGTATATGGGGCATGGCGTGCCGGTGTTTCAGCAGCGGGATCTTCTTTTCAATGACCGGCTCTGCAAGGTAGAGAATATCCTGCGCAGTGTAGCCATTTCCGTGTTGATGGAGATTTCCAGCACATCATCATCGGGCGGGGCCTTTACACGGTGCCGATCTGCAGATCGGTGGGCTGGTCAACGTCTCCGGCAACCCGGTTCAGCTGCAAAAGTGCTTCCACGATGTCCAAAAGATTTCCCTCCCTTACAGAGCTTTTGCTTCCAGTTCCATGGTGTGCAGATCGTTTTCCCACGTATGAGAGACCTTTTCCAGCATGACATACTTGCGGAACGGGTCGCCGTCAAGATCATTGATATTGACCAGAAGAAGCTGTCCCGCCCGCAGGCTATTGACACCCAGCGAGGTGAATTTGAGTTGCTGCAGAACGCGATTGTAATACTCCAGACTGACCTTTGCCTGCTCCTTGACCTGTGCGTCTGTGGCCGCTTCGTCCACCTTTTGATAGAGCTGCAGCAAGCCCCAGCGGGCAATGGTGTCCGAATCCTTTCGGATAAAAACATCGGACTTGCCGGTCTCCTTGTTCGGACGCACCAGCTTGATGCTGTTGTAGGTCTGGGAGTCAATGGACGTGTTGTAGCTGTAGTTGGTCATCAGGCTCTTTTCGCCGATGATGTAGTCGCTCTTCATATCAGCTGCAGAGCGCAGAGCAACACCATCTCCAGAATCGTAAAAAACAAAGACCGTGCCGGTATTCAGCAAGGTCTTCTGGATGGCAGTATTGATGATGTCGATGCAGCTTTTATCCTGCATCACGAGGGAGGGGAGTTTGTAGCCGGTATCGGCCAGCGTGCCCACATCTACCTGCAGGTCTTCACAGATCTGCTTGATAATGTCGGCGGCGCTCTGGGCATAAAATGTGTAGCTGTTATTTGCTTTCAGGTAGCGCAGCCGGTCATAGCAGACCACATCCACAGGCCCCCAACGGTCCTGCCCGCGGCTGAATACCCATCCATAAAACTGCAGTTCTCCATCTGCGGAAAACCGTACAACGTCGCCCTCTTCGATTTTGGATTGCGGCGTGCGCAGATAGGTGAAGGTAAGCTTGCCGGGATTCCCGGTGCGCTGGGTGATCCAGCTTGCGGTTGTTACGCTGTTAGTGAGGTTTAGCAGGTCTCCGGGCGTTTTGCGGCCCACGATCAGTTCATAGCTCACCGGTTCACCTCCGTGAGGTCAGAAGCGGACATCCAGCCGAATACCACCCCGGAAAGATCCTGCACGCAATACGGATGCGGGTTTGTGCGGGATACGATGCGCCGTACCTGCACCTGCTGGCCGCTGAGCGTGCCGGCAGGTGTTGGTGCAGTGCTGGTGCTGTAATATTTCCCGTTTGCCTTACGCTGGGCACCCACATAGAGTTTGCTGCTTTGGATGCTGCGTGCTGGAGTAAGGATCACTTTTACAGCACTGACAGTAGACGTTGCGACAGCAGCGGCAGAAAGCGCCCGCGTGACAGTGTTCAGCGCAGAGGATGCCGTAGTGGCTGCAGGCGAGAAGTTTCCGCTGCTGCCCTGCAGAACAGCCTTCTGCGGTGAAAAGTCCTTGTATTCAGTAATGGTCAGGTCAAAGTAAAAGTCGCCGGTCTCGCCGCCGCGCTCCTCGGTCTTGAAACTGGTAACAAGGCACTCAAAACCCATGCCGCCACCCAGAAACGGGGTGCCGTTCTCATAATAGCGCACCGGCGTATAGACGATGGGCCTTTTCTGATCCATTGCGCTCTTGAAAAACGTAATGTACACCGATGGCGGTAAAAACACGGCCGCGCTCATCCATGGGAGCCTGCGTCCGGGAAACAGACCGGAGATCGTTACCTTACGCAGCTTTGGCGTGCGCGGCTGCATGACAGGGCCAAGGCCAAGCACATTATACTCGCCATTGTCGGATTCTTTGGTCTCCGGAAGCTTTTCCGGGTTGATGGGCAGGGACAGCACGGTGCTGTCCCGTGAAAAATAAATGCGGTAAAGGCTCGGCATACATTCTCCTTAATTGACCGCAACGACACTGCCACTCTGCACGCGCTCCATAATGAGGTCGCCCAGAAGATCGGCAAGGCTCTGGCGGTCGGCTTCAGTGTTTCCGGTGTTCTGGCCTTGAACAGTAATGACCGGGGCCTGCGAGGTGAGGTTGATGTTGTTCACGAATTTACGTTCCGCAATATCAACCATCATCTTGAGCTGCTCATCTGAAAGATCAACCGTTTTTGCGATCTTACCGGTGTTGTTCTTAATTGCGCCAACATTATTCAGCAGGGAATTGACATCTGCTGCCTGAGGAACGCCCAGATCGCCAAGACCGCCCGGCCCGAACAGGTTGCCAAGGCTGAGGTTGGAACCCCAATCATATCCTCTGGTGTAGGCGCTTCCGAGATCCATGTTCTCCCACGGCTTCACATACTCGGTATAGCCGCTGTTCTGGATCTCATTGCTCCGTTTTTTGGCAAGATCGGTGATCCAGCCGCCCAGGCCGCTGGTCAGATCGACCGTCACGCCGGGGATCATGTTGATAAGCCCCTCAACAGCGGACGCAATATTCTGCATATACTGCAAAACGGTGATTGCCATATCATAGAACAGAACTTTCACAGCTGCGACCGGGTTCGTGAACACATTGCCCACAAAGTTTGCAAACATGGCAAATCCATTCTGCAGGGGAACCAGAACACTGTTGAACACGAATGCACCCATCACAGCAAATGCGCCCGTAATGATACCTGTAGCGGAAACGCTTGTGCCTGCAAAGTGGTTCATCACAGCAACACCTGCATACAGGGCAGCTACCAGCACCAGAACGGCGGCAGCGGCCAGTGCGGCCGGGTTTGCGGCCATGACGGCATTGAGAAATGCCTGTGCGGCAGCGGCTTTCTCAGAAGCAAATGCCAGAATGTTCGTCCAGTTGGCGGCAATCAGCAGCACACCAAAAGCGTTCCCAGAGAAATCACAATGGGACAACCGTCTGGATGTTGTTCGCTACCCAGTTGATGGCTGACAGCAGCGGTCAAGGGCACGGATGGCAGCGTTGGAAGCCACCGTCCAAACCTGCGCCCAAGTCATGGGGGTTTTTGCAAATTCAGCGTTGGTCTCTGCTGCGGCTGCAAACATGGCGTTTTTTACAATGCGGCGGTGATCTGCCCTGTGCACCCATTTCGCGCAGCTTGCCCATATCCACCTGCAGATAGTCCGCAATGGATCTTGCAATGGCCGGTGCCTGTTCCATGACGCTGTTCAGTTCATCGCCGCGCAGCACGCCGGACGCAAGGCCCTGTTCCATCTGAAGAATTGCAGCCTGCGCAGCTTGCCCGGATGCGCCAGAGAGCGCAAGCTGTTTGTTCAGCTGTTCTGCAAACTGCACGATCTCCTTCGTGTTGTCAAATGCGCTGCCCGCCATAGTACCCAACTGTGAAACCAGCCCCATGGTGTCCATAAAATTGCCGCGGGAACGCTGCGCGGACTGGTAGATCATCGTTTCCAACTGCTGCGTGGTCTGCAGGCCATCGTTCATACGGTCAAGCCGGGCGCGGGTAGAAACCAAGCTGTCTGAAAGGTCTACGGCTCTTTTCAGCCCCTGAATACTGAGGTAAGAAGCAGCAAGCCGTTTCACAGCGCTTGCCAGAGCATCAGCGGAAGACGTGGCCGCTTTCTGATTGTCCGAAGTTCTTTGGTGCTTTTGGATGCTTTTTCAGCGGCATCGGCCTGTTCTCGGATAGCGGCGGCTTCTTTTTCCACCGCAGCCTGCGTTTCACGGGCTTTTCCGGTAAGGATGCCGGTTTGTGTACCCAGCGCTTCCACCTTCAAACGCAGGCGTTCGTTCTGGGTCTCAAGCTGTTTGTACGCAGCGGTGCCCGCTTCACCGGCAGCGCGCATGGCATCCAGCTGCTGAGCACTGGCTTCAAAGGCCGCAGTTGCCTTAGCAGAAGCAAGCTCTGTGCTCCGCAGTGCGGATTCATAGCTTTTCAGCTGGCGCTGTGCAGCGGTGGTTGCAGAAGCCGCATTCTTTGCGACTGTGATATACCCGGCCAGCGGATTGGAAGCCTGATCGTCCAGAATGAACCTTGAATGGATATCAGCCACTGTGTCCAGCCTCCTTCATCTGTCGGGATTCTTTTTAAGCGCTTTTCCATTGTACGCAAAGCAAATGCCCGGACCAGAGCCTTTTCACGCTCCGGCAGGGCATCGTATTGACCGGGGGACCAGCCGAGATTGTCAAAACAGTAGTAAGCTGTCAGAACATCAATATCCCAGAGGTCCCCGGCGATCAGTTTTTTGCTTCTTCGTCCGGGCCTTCATCCAATCCGGACAGTTCGTTGATGGCGGTGATGAGTTTGAGAAACTCACCGGCCAGCAGCATCTTGCCGGGGACCTGGACAGGATCTTTGGTGTTATAGTTTTCGCACAGCTCAGCGCTGTGAAAGTCGGGGAATACCGTTGCAGCCACGATCATGCGGCTGGAATATTCGTTGGCATCCATCTCGTCCTGCCACTGCTGGCCTACCTTTTTCTTGCGGGTGGATGCTTGAGCAGGGAAGAATTTTCTTCCTGGGTCAGGGCGCGGATCTTAAACGGAACAGGTTTGCCATCTGCGCCGAGAAAGCGCTTGGAAATGACAAGCTCCTTTTCTTCCGTAGGAACAGCGGGATGCAGAAATGCGGAAAGTGCGCTCATAAAGAATACCTCCTATCAGTTGCCCAGATTGACCGGGTCGGAAAATGCTTTCAGACGGTTTACCTTGGTGTAGCTGAAATTGAAGTCATAGTTCAGCATTGCTTCGTCGTCGTTCAGGATGGACAGCGGAATCTCACCGGTCAGCATACAGCCATAATAGCCCATGACCTGATCGCCCACGCTGGCCGTGGGGTCGTTGTTGGTGATGGTGATATCAAAGGTTTCCATTACACCAGTGTTGATATACTGCAGCAGCATATCGGTGAACAGGTTGCTGCCGTTGGAACCAAAGTAGACATTGCCGGTGCCGGTCTGCGTGACACCATTGGCCTTTTTCTGCACCGTGCGGGTGCCGATGGTCTTCATGTCCGAGGTCTGAATGCCAGCCACAGTCTTGATGTTTTTCATGCCGCAGATCTCTGTGATGCGGCCATCACGAGTGACGGTGATTTTGCCTTCGGCACCGTTCAGGGTGTCCTGTGCAAGCAAATACATTAAAATCCCTCCTTACGACACATCCAGCGTGATGTAGATCTTGTTGGTGCTGCCCACGGCTTCGATCGCCAGCGTGATAAGCACCGCGTCCTTGGCATCGCCCTTCTCAACGGTGACATCGGTTTCGCCATCAAAGTTCTGGATGCCACCGGATGCCTGCAGCTGGGTCAGGTACTTCACGACGGCGCTCTTGTACTCCATGCGGCCCGCATCGGTGTTGTCCACAATGCCCACATAGTTCTTGGAGAACTGAGAATACAGGTCGTTGGCGATGGTGTTGCACAGCCGCATGGTACGGTTGTAGCGGTACACCTCGCCGATCTCCGAAGTGTAGGTGACCAGAGAATTGATATCATACTCCACGCGGACTGTACCATCATCGGCATTCAGGACGAACTTGCCGGAATTGATGGCATCCACGTACTGGCTGTGGGTCAGCCGGGGAGAGATGTCCACAGCATTGGGATAGACGGCGTTGGTCAGATCCTGTCCGTAGGTGGCGGCAGCCAGTGCGCCGCCTGCCCACCAGCACACCTGCTGCGGGGTCAGGGTTGTGCCATCGTCCAGCACAACGCCGGTGTCCACGTTGACGATATAGCGGGTGTCAGGATTGGTGCTGCCGGATTCCACCAGCTGAGAATAGCGGCCCGTCTCGGTATTGACCCGCTTGATGAAGCTTTCCATCGCGGTACGCGCCGTGTTGTCCGCGCCATCGTAGATCAGCACATCGAACTTGTAGGGCTCAATGGCGGTCAGGAATGCGCTGTAAGCCGAAGCTGCTACCACGCCGTCCTCTCCGCCGGTCAGGGCAGTTCCGACATTGGCAGTCAGAGCGCCGGTGCCGCTCCAGTCCACCCAGCTGTTTGCAGCCAGTTCTTCCACCGTCTTGGCGGTCTGCTGGTCTTTGATCTCACCATCCACTACAGTTGAGACCTCAAAGCTGCCTTCCGGCGAGGAAAGCGCCGTCACAACGACGGAGATATCGTTCCCGCGTACGCCCACATACTTTGCGGTAGCGGTCAGCGGCGCGATCTCCATGGTGGCTTTTACGGCACCACTGGCCGTGGGACGGTACAGCAGTACCTTGCGGGGCGCTGCCGTGCGGTTGGTGCCCTTGAAGATCTCGGTCAGAAACCGGTTTTCCGGCGCAGTAATATCATAACCGGTGTACACGGTCATGTCGGCACCGGCATCGATCTCAATCACTTTGGCCGTCGGACCCCAATGCAGAGGTTCACAGAGCGCAGCAATGCCGCGGTCGCCGACGGTCAGATCCTGTTTGTTCTTCGACCGGAAGCGAAAGTAAACGCCCGGCCGGACTTTGTTTTGTACGGTAAAGGTTCCACCTGCTGCCATAGCGGGTCACTCCTTCCAAAAATCTTTCACAGCGGCCTGCGCCTCTGCGAGGGTGTAATACGGTTTGTTCAGTACCGCAGCCAGAAAGTCCGGCTGATATCTCGCAAAACGCGGTCCTTCAGCAGAACTTCACGGCGATACTGGGTTTCTTTTTCTTTCATTTATCCACCTTCTGATCGATGCTCAGGGTCTGCATCTTTACAGCATCTTCGGGCTTTTCCACAAAAATACGCAGCTCGAATTTGTAATGCAAACCGTCGGAATCAATGTCTGTCTTGCGGTCATAGGCCCGCAGCAGGGCGGTGTCTGTACCATCGGTATAGGGAAACACCTCCATGCAGAGGTCTAAGGTTTCTGCGGCGGCACTGTACTGCTGCTGCAGGTCAGGCAGGTTGTAATCCAGCAGATAGGTCAGGTCTACGCCGATGGTGCGCAGCCAGCGCCCACCCGGGTGCGGTTTGATGTTGGAATACCGCTGCTGCAGGAACATGCAGGGCGGTTCTACACCCTGCTGGGCGGGATCTTCAAGCATCTGCACACCGGGCAGGACAGGCGCGAGATGTGCCGCCAGCGAACGTGCAATGGTGGTAACTGTAAAGTTCATCTCAGAATCCTTTCCAGCTCTCTGCCGGTTCTTTCCAGTTCCGCCTGCAGCGTTTCTTCGTAAGCCTGCTGGGCAGCATCGGTCATGTGCAAGCCTTCCACGTACTGCGTTTGGGTGCCCACCATGATGCCCACCTCATCTTTCCGGCTGGGGTCATATTCCAGCAGGCCGGAAGCAGGGTTCACATACAGGCCGGGCACAAAATGTTTGTCCATCCGGTGGCCGTCATTCACAAAAGAAGCATATTCGTTGTTATTATTCAGCTCGGTGACATACTGCCCGGCCTGCTGCTCCGGGATGATCTTGCTGTCCGTGGCCCAATGCTGCTTCAGTTCACCGGTGCGGGTGTTGATGCCGCTCAGGCTGTCTGCTGTGGGCGGGGTCTTTTCCTGTGCGGCTTCCACTGCGCGGATGGTGGCGTTCTTCGCGGCAACAGAAATCATATCCGGCAGAACTTTTTGAGCTGCTTCCAGTTTTTGAATGTATTCATCCAGCGTCATTTCACACGCTCCTGCTTCAACAGTGTGATCTCCTGATGGGCCAGCCCCGGCATGACCGCACCGAAGGGTTCATAATAGCGCTCCGGTGTGTCTGCAAAATAGCGCTCGTCCGGCGCAGTATAACCCAGCTTTGCACCTCTGTGGATCACCAGCTCATCTCCGGGCTTGATATCCACTTCGATGCCGCAGGCCAGCTTATCGGTCTGGGTGATGCTGGCAGCAGTCTGGTTCATCTGCAGCCCGCTGGTCTTTGTCTGATAGACCCGGCAGGCAACACCGGAAAGCACCTTCCTGCGTTCCATGTGGGTCAGGCTGTTCTCGGTCACTTTCTCATTGCGGAACACATCTGCCGTGTCGGTGTACCAGTCCGTCCAGTCCATCCTTCATCACCTCAGATCACATAACTGCCCGCAAGCCCGATGAACCGGGCGCGGTTGGCCAGCATCTGGCCGTAAGTGGTAGCATTCAGGTCGCCCCAGTCCTCAGTGCCTGCGGTCAGGGCGGAGGTGTCGTAGGTCACAGAACTGTCGCCCAGTGTGGCGGATTTCACCACGCCCACCAGTGCACCGGAAGCTGCAGCCTGCGCAGGCGTTGCGCTGCTTTCAGCAAAGGTGCGCAGCTGCAGGGTCACGTAATGTGCCACATACAGCCCCACGGCGTAGTGCCAGCTGTCCAGCCATTTGTCCGGCTGTACGCTGACATTGGCCATGCGCACGATCTCATTCAGCAGAGCATCCGGCAGGTGACACTTGCCGTCGGCATTGCAGAACTGCGGATATTCTTCCTTGAACTGCTCAGCGGTGTAATTTCCGACGCTGCCGCCGAGGTTCGCCGCCTGCTGGCGGACTCCACCAAACTGTGCACCGTAGATCATGCCGTTCTCCTTACTCTGCCGCAGCAGGCTCTGCGGGCTTCTCCTCAGCCTTGGCCCTGCGGGTCTTTACCGGCTTTTCAGCTGCAGCCTGAATGTCCTTATCGCGGTGTTCGGTGGCAACGATCTTACCATCGGCCGCCAGTGCCTTAAAATAGGCCGTCTCCGCGGCCCAGTCGGGGACGGTGGCAAAACCATCCTTTTTCAGCACGACCGGTGCAACACCGGGTGCAGGGCTGGGAATGATGATGTTGCGCTTTGCGAGGATGAACATGATGCTTCTCCTTTCTCAGATGCCGTCCACGTACAGAATGGAGGTGGGGTAGAACAGCTGCACCTCGGAAATGTTTGCCATGTATGCAGTATCATAGCAGACATTGGTAACGTTAGGAGCAGTCATGATGCGGCTCATAGGCACCAGTTCGTCCATCTTGATGTAACGGGGCTTGTTCACGTAACCCACCATGCGGTCGGTCTTGCCGGTACCTGCGCCCTTACACCAGCGGCAGCCGCCGATGAACAACTCACCACCATTCTTGACAGCGGCGTTGTTCTTCATCAGGAAGTCGTAGATGGTCTCGGATGCCAGATCGGACACCATGGTGGTCAGGATGTAGTTGTACTGCTCATAAGGCAGCAGGATGTGGTTGGGGATGGCATCGGTGTCATACTCGCAGGAAGCCCACACAGCGCTCAGCAGGTCGTTCACGTCCTTCAGGATCTGCTGCGGGGTCTTATCCTTCCACTTGGTAGAGGAGGAGTCCGCACCATTGCTGGCAGCAGTGGTCTCGGTGACATTGGGGTTGTTCATCAGGCCGGTGGTGCCGTAGTCCTCGAAGCCGGTGTAGACGTTGGCATCCATGTGCTTGTCGTAGGTCAGGCGGATGCCGTCCTGCAGCAGCTGATCAAGCTGCGGCCGATGAGGTTGGAGCGCTGCATGTCCACGAAGTTCACGCGCAGAGCCGCGCTGAACAGGTGCGCCTTGTATGCGCCCTTGGCAACGTTGGCCTGAATGATGGGCGTGCCGTTGGCACCGCCTGCACCCACAGCACCGGAGCCGGAGCCGCCGGTGATGCCGTAGGCACGTTCATGGCGTGACGTAGTCACCAGCCGCTGCCGGTCTGGATGGGGATATCGCGGGCATAGGTGACGCTGGTGAGGGGCTTGCGGATCAGCGGGTCACGCTTTTCCAGCTCACTGGTCAGGAATGCGCCACCAGACGCAATGCCTGCTGCGTCCATGGTAAAAGAAGAGCCGGACGGCGCAACACCGCCCAGCTTCGGGGTAAACACACCGGCATCGAAATTGCCGACATTCTGGAAATCTGCCATATTCTGTTCCTCCTGTTACACGTTCTGACGGGTGAGAATGACCAGCTCGGCCACGCCGTTTGCGTCTGCAGAGCCGCCCCACTGGCAACCGGTCAGCTTTACGGTGTTGGCGCTGGTGCTGTCTGCCTCGGCTCAAAGCCGCCCACGACAGCATTGGGGAGCGAAGTGTTCTTGATGATGCGCACGTACACTGCGCCGCCGCGCTTCGGGGTGCCCTTCTGGCACAGCACGTTGATGCTGCCGCGCTGGAACACGCTGCCAGCATCGCCGGTGGTGTATGCGCCGGTGTTCTGGTCAGTGTAAGACAGGGCAGAGCGCATCTCGCGGCCTGCAACGCCCGCAAACCTGTCTGCGGTAACGCCGGAGCCCTGCATCAGGACAACGGCACCATTTGCATCATACATCAGAGCATGCCGAAGGGCAGGGGCTCTTTTTCGCCCACAGGGCGAGTTACAACGATCATGTCGGGCTGGCGTGCGTAGGAACCGGCAAAGCCGTGCTCCATCTCCGCGCCGATGATCTGCGGGTTGAGCTGAGAAAGTGCCATACGATCAAGCCTCCTTATGCTTGTGCGGGTTGAATGCGTCATACGCGGCCTGCGATTCTTCACAGACTGCTTCGTAGCTGGTGCGGCCGGAACGGTGGGCAGCCTGTGCTGCGCTGTCCTGTGCGGCCTTGGTGATGCCTGCCAGCAGGCCGTCCACGCCGTCATCCTTGCCGGGGTCAGCGTCGGCGGGCGGCTGTACAGGCTCCTGTGCCTTCTGCGACAGCGCCTTTACCAGCGTGGTCACGGCGTTCAGGATAGCATCCAGCTTGGCATCAATACTGTTGCCTGCGGGCTTTTCTGCCGGTGCAGGCGGGACACTGTCCTCTGCGGGGGCAGTTTCGGCCACAGGGGGCTGTGCGTCTTTTGCGGGTTCAGCTTCCGGCGCAGATGCGGGTGCGGCTTCCGGCGCGGCAGTCACAACAGCGGCGGGGTTCTTTTCGGATTCGTTCATTGCAGTTCCTTTCTCCGCCGGTGCGGCGGCACTGTCCTGAATGGCAACCAGATGCCCTGCGCGCCCTCTGGCACGATCGCAACATGGTTTCCTCGGAATATTAGTCTGGCGGTATCCCGTGCCATCCGGCGTGTAGCAGCACCGGTAGCCGCAGGACACCTCCCGCGTCACGCCGTTTTCCACATCAGAGATCAGGCCGGGATCCTTCAGGTGAAGGTCAGCGACAAGATAATCGCCCTCCCGGTGAACATTCTCTGCGTGGCCCTTGGCGTAAAGGGCGTGATTTTCCGGCATCAGGCGTTCAGGAGGATGATTCTGGGTTACATCCTTACCCTCGAAACTGGCAACTGCTGCCGGGTCGAACACATCTTCAGGGCGGCGCTGCACCTGCACAAGGCGGTCAGGATCGCCGTCAAGGCCCAGTTCCCCGGCAAAGTATTCCTGCTGACCGATGCGCGCAATGGGCACGTCATGCAGATGAGGAAGCCTCCGGGGTCTTGGTCATGTGTTCGCTGATTTTACTGCCGTAATAGGCAATCAAGGGGCATCACCTCCGAAAAATGGGTATAAAAAAACACGGTGCTGTCTGCATCGTGTTCGTTTCAGGTTTGGCGGTCACGGTAAGCGCTCACCCAGCCCTGATATTTTTCATCCCCGGCCAGCTTGTGCCGCTGGAAGGTGGCAAAGGTCTTGGGTACCTCGTCGCCCAGGGCGGTGCGGTAGCGTTCCCACTGCCGGTACTGAGCAAGCCACTTGGCACGGCCCTGTTCTTTGTCGCGGTAGGCTTTGATCTGCGCTTCGGTGCGCGGGTCGCGGCTGTAGGGGTTCGTCTTGGGGCTGGAAAAGCGCCTGATACGCTCAAGTTCTTCCGGCGTGCGTCCTGCCGGTGTCCACGGGCGGAGACTGTGCAGGCAGTTGGGGTGGATGTTCAGCAGCTGTTGGAAAGATCATCCGGCCCAGCGGGGTCCATCTTGCCGAAGGCGTCTGAAAGCGGCGGGAAGTCCGGGTCTTTTCCGCTGCGGCTGTACACCCGGCCCTCGTAGGGAGCGCACAGGGCACAGGTGGTGCCGTGGGCGCTGATCTGGTATAGATCCTGTTCCGGGTCAGCGGTTATCACAGACAAGATCTCTGCCTGCCGCGAGGTGGAGCGGGAGACCATTGTTGCATAGGTGTGCAGGCTCCAGTTCCGGCCTGCTTTGTCAGTGAAGGCTGTCACGCCTTCCCGGCGCAGAGCGTCCACAAAGGCGGGCACGCTCTGGTTGATGCCACGCCCTGCAGCCTGCTGTTCGGCTACCTGTTCCAGCCCAACGCGCCGGTAAATGTCCGGTTCCGTGCGGCCCAGCAGGGCACTCTGCAGGCCTGCCAGCACAGTGCTGTGGGCATCGGTCAGCTGGCCCATGAGGTTCATGGTCAGCCGCTGCACAATGTCCGTCTGGGTGCTGGTGAGGGTCTTAGCATTGAGATACCCGGCCCGATGCTTTTCCACCGTCTCGCCGGGCACAGCTCTGGCATCCGGGCGGCGCACATAGAACTGCGCTTCCACAAGGCGCGGTACATACTCCCAGTCCTGCGTTTCAAGCTGTCGGAGAATGGCCTGCACCCGTTCAAGAGCAGCCACAGCGTGATAATCCACAAGGCCTTGACTGCGCAGACGGCCGATCTCGTTGATGATATCTGTTTCGGCACGCAGGTACAGCCGGATGAGCCGTTCCAGTTCCCGGTCAGGGGATGCACGGGCAAGGGTGGGCATAGGCTTCCTCCTGAAAATGGGCAAAAGAAAAGCGCCGGACTTTCGTCTGACGCTTGTACTGTTAAATTAAATGCAGGGCACTGTTTCCTTGATCGTTTTGAGGAAAGCAGCGGCCTTTTTCATCATGCTGTTTTCCTGCAAAAACTCAATGCCTTTCTGCGTAATGCGAAGGTCAATGACTTTGACGCTGACAGCGGAGCCGATCGACGCAGGGAAAACAAGCCCTACAATATAGCCTTCTTCTGTCAGGCTGCGCATGATGTTGAACCAGTACCCCACGGGGATATGAAGAACATCCGCTGAAATGCAGTCCATATCAGGCCGTTCGCCAGCTTTGAAGCAGGCGTAGAGATATGAAAGAATGCGATATGCAAGAACAAAGTAATCATCCTTGGCCATAGGTCAATTCTCCTCAAGGTCTAGCCCATCGTCGCCCGGAGTAAGCCCGTCCGGGGCAACTTCATCGAAGTATTCGATAAGTTCTTTCATGCTTGCATCCGGGTGCTTTTGTGCATACTCAAGCATCTCGTCCTCAACCTGATATCCTGCCGGTGCATTCAAAAGCCAAAGCAAATTATTTTCGTCCTCATAGGACATCTCGACATCAGAGGCAGGTTCATAGTGCTCACGAACATACTGCACCCATACAGATTCCTGCTTGCTCATTTTTTCCTCCTGTTCGTGATTGGAATGCGCCGTTCAACGCTCAGTCCACCAAAGCCATCTGCAGTAACGTGGTACTGATAATTGGCATCCCGAATAATGACCTTTTCACCAGCCAGAAGCCCCGGGTACTGCGTGTTCAACACACCGGTGAGCCTTGCATAGGTCTTGGGCTTGAGCTGAATTTTGCTCTCGCTCCTCTGCGGAGACGGTGCGTACTTGGTTTTCTCTATTTTACCGCTCCCGCCGCCGCTTGTAAAGCGTCCGTCGGAGGGGTCGTGGCGGGAGTTGAAATCGAATACCGAGGTGTCCGCAGTAGGAACCTCCATTCCGGTCAGATTTTCTGTCAGCCCCGCCAGCGGGTCGCGCATGGCGGTCACGTCCTGATAAGTCTTGCCCGCATTAGCGGCAATGGCTTCATCGGTGATACTGCCGAACATGCCGGTCTCATCGCTCAGGCGGCGCAGCTCCTGCTGTGCAGCGGGCACATCCAGCAAGCCGGACTGAAACGCACTAACGATGCTGTCAGCCTTGATTTTGGCAATGTCGGCGGTCTCTTTTGCGGTTGGTGTCCACAGCGGCGGGAAGCTGAGGTCTGCATCTTCCAGCTGGATGCCTGCGGAACGGGCCAGAACAGGCAGCAGCTTTTCCAGAACCGGGCGCAGTCTGCTTTCCCGCAGGGTATCCACATAGTCGTAGTAGTTCTTCAAATCGCTTTCGCCGGTGGCGTTCATGCCGGCAGGAGAGCGTCCGAACAGCTTCGTCATAGGGTAGTGGGATGCGCCGCACAGGTTCAGGCACATGCTCTCGTACACTTCCTGCAGGCCGGTGAAGGTGTACTGTGTATTGTTGATCTTGTTGCCCTGTTCCACCAGCTGTACACCAAAGTTGGAGCGCAGCACACTCTGGGCCTGCATGGTGTTCCAGAAGCGCCGCTGCACATCCGGGCTGGAAAGGGAAAGCAGCTGTTCCAGACCCTTGACCTCCATGGTGTTGATGTTGGCCTGAAAGGTTAGCGCTGCCATGTTGGCCGAAACATTATCGTGGGCCACAACATCCTTGTACAGGCTTCCACCTCGGATTCGCCCCAGTAAAGCTCCGCCTGCCGTTCCAGTTCCGGCAGTTCTCTGCCAATGAACCGGACGACGCGGGAGTGATGCACCCGGGTGACGATATGCCCGGCGGCATCGTTGATGGAATAGAACGCAGGCACCACTCGCCACCCTCAAAGGTCAGGCCCGGTTCTGGTGAGATACCCTGCCAGCGGTCAAGGATGTACAGGCCCCGGAAACTGCCGGGCTGGATGCTGTCGGGGTCCAGCGGTTGGGAAAGGTCGGTCTGCCCGGCGATCAGGATCAGCCCGGCGGCACCGCCATACAGGCGACCCCATTTCAGGCCGGTGGAAATACATCTGCGCAGACCGGCGCGCTGCTCAGCACGATGCAGAGCTTTCAGCTGATCGGGCGCAGCGTCCTTGAGTTCGTACCATTCCCGCAGCATATCGTCCACCATCAGGCCAACAACATTCTGCACGACCCAGTTTTCACGGTAGAGGCTGTTGAGCAGCGCATAGTTGCCGGTCATTCGGGTGAGCGGATAGCTGGTGGCTTCCAGCGGGCTCTGGCTGCCATAGCCCAGCCGGAACAGCGGTTGGAGAAAGCATCCAGTGTCTGGGTATTCGGTTGTGTGCCCCCGGCGGGGCAGTTCTTGTTACGCCTGGACATGCTCAAACCTCCAATCAGGCAGGAATTTACAAAATAGCGTAGGGCATCCATTGCGTGGTCGTTTTCCTTTACGGGTTTCTCCACGCCCAGCAGTGCAGCCTTATCGTCCCAGCGGTAAAGGCCAAACTCGTCCAACAGACCGGTGCAGGCTTTGTTTACCAGAAGGCGGCGCTTGGAGATCAGGGTGCTGCACCGGCGGATGCCGTTCAGTACATCGTTGTTGGCTTCCATGACATAGACGCCGCGCTGGCGCAGTGCGGTGATGAAAGATGCCGCCGACGGGTCCACATAGGCCGCACAGGGGTTATCTCCCATAAAGGCCATGAAGTCGTCGGCATATTCTTCATCGGTTTTCTGGCGGCGTTCCTTGCGGCCATCCCATCGGTATTCCCGGTCAACACGGACAGTTTCACCGTCGTCAAAGATCGAGAGAAAACAGGTTGGGTTCAAGGTTCCGTAGTCTACCGCAATGGTGCGGGTGGAAACGGCCCGCATTGCAACAGGCGGAACGGTGTAGACATTGGCCTTGAAGTCAAACATATCGTAGATCAGCCCTTCTGCGGCTTTGCGCTGGCCCAGAATGTCACGGGCGTACCAGATACTTTTGCGGTCATAGGTGGCAAGCACGGCCCGGAGCTGCTCGTCCGAGATGCTCATGTTGTCCGCAATGGTGAAGTGTCCATAGTTCAGGCCGTAGGCGGGATTTTCGCGCTGCTTTGCTTCGTGGAAGTCCAGCACAGTCTTGTAGTACCAGTGCCCCTCAGCCTTGGGGTTCAGATCGTGAAAGACCTTTCTGTCCGGGCTGGACAGGGTACGGTCGAATACTTCCTTGATGAAAGTTTCGCTGCATTCATTGGCTTCGGTGATGTACGCGGTGCCGTAGGTGTTGCCCTTGATCAGCTTTTCGTCACCGGCTTTGCCACCACCAGACACCAGCACCACCTTTTCGCCGGTGGCAGTCTGGATGTACAGACAGTCGCGGTTCTGGTAGGTGCCCTCACGGCAGCGGCCCTCAAAATAGTTTTTCAGCCGAAGCCGTCACAGTCCAGAATGTTCAGCCGGGCCGTCGCAGTGGATACGCCCGCGATCAAGTGGATGCGGCTCGGATGCTTTTCCAGAATGGTGCAATACGCCATCGTGATAAGCACGTTCTTGCCGCCGCGTTTGCCGCCCTCAGCCACATTGAACCAGTGGTCGAAGCAGTTCCAGAAGAAACGCATCTGGTTTTGTGAAAAAGGTGCAGGTATGTTCATGTCTCAAAGTCCTTGATGTCACGGTCTGGCACAGAGTGCTGCAGCAGATCAGCAAGGGTCTGCATGTCGTTATTCTGGGCTTCGGTCGTGTTCTCCTGCGGTTTGTCCTTCCACTTGTCTGGCTTCCGGTTTTTCAAATAAAAAATCTGGGCCGTGACGTTTGCAGGCACAACAACCTGTTCCTCTGCATACTCAATGCGTTCTTCTTCAAGCCGCTTTTTTCCATCCACCATGACCTTTTTCAGCTTGATGGGCTTTTTTACGGTCACGGTGCGTGTCTTGCAGCTCTCGAACAGCTCATTTTCCACAATGTAATCAGCGTTTTCCCGCCCTACTTTTAAAGCGTCGGAAATGTCGGGAAATCGGCTTTTCCATTCATTCAGGGTATCGCGGTGTATTCCAATGTTCTGAGCTATTTGTTCCTGCGTCAGGCCGTCTCTAGCCCATCCACGAAGCAGCGTCAACCCTTCCGGCTCTAACCACTGCTCATACTTACCTTTGCGGCCAATCGCAGATCACCTCATTTCAGACCAAAGGTCTCGTTCACATAGTCACGCTTCGTTTTGTAGACGTTGAGCATTTCGCTTTCAAAGCTTTCCCCTCTGAGCCTTCTGGAATTGGCTGTGTTCTGGTACAGCGACTGAAAGCACATCGCTGTACCAGTTTTCTGCATCTGAGGGGTCTTTGCGGGCTTCCCACCATGAAGCAGGTGGTTCAGGTTATACTCATTCACCTTGAATCCGGGAAGGTCAGAGACACCGCAGCAGCAAAGACTGTCGCCCAGTTCTCTTGTTCGGTTTTCTCCGCTGTAAAGAGCAAGGCCAAGTTCATGCGCCCTCTGCTTCAGCTTAAGAATATCGCCCTCAATCAGGCTTTCGGATAGGTATAGTCTCCCGCAACCTTAACAAGGCCCGGTCTTTTGCTTGCAAACTTCATGCCCTCGACAATAACGCCGTAGGCACCAGCTGCCTTGAACTTTTCAAGGTTTTCGTAAACTTCTCCGTATACCTCATGCATGTACGGCTGAATCCTGACGATCAGGCGCTTCACACTCGGAGCAACCTTTCTCGCAATTTCCAGACGTTCTTCAAACGATGGTGCGCCTTCTTCGAGCTTGTCATAGCTGCTGCACACCATGCTGATCTGCACAACGCAGTTGCACTTCTTCAGCAGTTCGAGATATTCAGGCTCTGCGATGATCCTTCCCTTTGTCGAAACAACAAAGGGGTATTTGGTTTCAGCAAAGACGCGCAGAGCGTTGTAGCTCATGCGGTAATAGTGCTCACAAGGCTGGAAAGGGTCGCTCACGCCCCCCCAGTGCAACGGAATATTCCAGTCACACCAGTTGGTCTCAGACGTTCGCTTTCCCTGAATCCAGCTCATGAGGGCTTTCATGCCTTCACCTTTCTGCACCTTGCTGATGTCATACTTTCCGTTCCGCTGCACAAAGCAGTATTTGCAGCCGTGCGTGCATCCCTTGTAGGTGTCGAAACGGATAGGCATATCGCACAACCAGCATTGCGACCCGCAGTTAGGCATCTTCATCCTCCATAACGCCGCGAATACAGTTCAAGATGGCTTTTTCAAGCGGCTCCTTCGTGTTCTCGCTGATGTATCCCTTGATTTCTTCCTCGCACTCAACGGGGAACGTGAAGGTCACGGAAAATTCTTTCTTTTCCGAAGCCTTTGTGAAACCGTCCTCCATAAGGCTGTCAATGTAGGATACGCCGGCATCATCGTCCTGCGGAATGTCAAAATCAAAGTCGAAGTCGCCAAAATCGACTTCAAGCAGCTCCCGTTCCAGCTTGGAGAAATCCCAGCCGGTCATTTCGCCGGTCTTGTTCGCCAGCAGGCGGTATTTCTGTTTCTGCTCTTCCGTCAGGCCGGTGTAGCGCACCACGTCGGCCATGTCCACATTGAGCTGCATCAACGCAAGGCGGCGGGTGTGACCGCTGAGAATGACGTTGTTTTCGTCAACCTCGATGGGATCAAGTGCGCTGCACTGCTTGATGCTCTCAGCGCAAGCGTCTACAGCTGCAGGGGAGATCACGCGCGGGTTGTTCTCATACGGCACCAGATCGGAGACCGGCATTTTCAGCAGTTCTTTCTGAATCATCTTTTTTCTCCAAATAAAAAGCCGCCCGGAAAACCGAACGGCAAAGATATCAAAAAATAAGCAGCACCCATGCATTCAGTTTGACGGACAGGCGTAAAACGGGCGGGTGCTGCTGCATCTGGAACTTTCGCGGCCAGATGCCCCGTTATGCTTTGCACAGCCGTCCCCCGACTGTACATTGCATGGCGCTCTGGGCAGGCCTTGAACCTGCAACCTACGGTTTTGGAGACCATCGCTCTGCCAATTGAGCTACCAGAGTAAAAAGCCGCCCTTGGAATCGAACCAGCCGTGTCTACACACACGCGCCGCGCTCCAAACTGCGCTCAGGCGGCCATATAAAAACAGCTCCGGTTCGCCGCCGGGGCTGTTGGTTGGCGCACATCCTGTCAGGAAAGCTACACCTTGGCAAGGATTCTAAGGCCTTTTCTTGGCACGGGAGGTTACACGTGCGGCCTTTCGGGTTGTCTGGTCCATGCGCCATACGGTGCGATACGGCGGAATCGAACCGCCTCCTGTCTCTCATGAGCGGCAGGCTGCCTTTGTTTCAGTGTATCGCATAGATGCGCAGTCCGCGAAACGTGAAGAGAGAAAAATGCCTGCAAAGCCAAAAGGAGGAAATTATCATGGAGGTTCGTTTCGGAGACTGTGTAGAAGCGGCGCTCCGCTGTGCGCGGTTCCGCTTGTACTGATTTTACCTTACTTCACCCCGTTTCGGGAGTGCCGGGGCATCACAAAATAAACGGTGCCTTTCTATGCAATTTGTACAATTCATACAGTGCTGAAGTCTGGCCAGATCTCTGCAAGAGCTTTGCAACCCCGGTTAATACGCTTCCGGACAATATCAACACCGGAAACCCCGGTTTCATCGGCAATCTGATCCTGCGTTTTTCCATTAACGTAAAAATCTACGATCGCATTTGCGCACTCTGTGGCAACGACAAGGCAATATGCCCGCTTTGTTGCCTCGTTCTGCAACGCTGTCAGCCGCTTCACCATCTCCCGGTACCGCGTCTGCTCCTCAATGATATCCACAGCAGCATTACCGATTTTGTCTCCGTTTCCTGACGCAGTAGGCATACCGGAAAGGTTCTGCGTAATCTTTGTAGCACTGCCATAGATCCTGTGAATACGTTCAAGTTGCCTATCCACGTCTATCTTGTAGTCCCTGCACTGTTGAAACCATGCCTTGACATCGCGGTAGTCTACACCGTCTCGCTTTTCATTTTCAGGTGCACATGTGAAGATCATCTTTTTTCTCCTTTACTCCCTCCAAAAATAGCAACACTCCTGGCGCTGCGAACGGGACGCGGTACTCTGCCAAATCCGCAGGGATTATGTACTTTCGGCCAAACAGGCTCTTCATGTCGCTCCAAACGGCCCACGGAACGCGGTAGAAGCATCTGCCGCTGAAAGAACAGAGGACAAAGGCAATGCCGCCGAGGGCTTCTGTGCGGCTCAAACGAAGCGCTTGTGCAGTCAATACGCGGTCAAAGGTCATTCGATCGCTATCTGTGTGCTTCGCTTCAAATTGATGGCCCTGCCGCCTTTGAGAACGCTTTGTAGTCCGGCTGGGCCTGTTTCGTGTAGCAAGCAAGGAACCGGCCAGCACGGTCCGGGCTTCCAATCGGACGCATCGGTTCTGGGGTCTTTTCGATGTCTGCAAGGCCGATGGATCTGTAATAGGCGCAGGCATTGTCAATGATGTGCTCAAAGCCTTCGCCCTCTGCGCGGCTTCTTGCACCGGTATAGCTGCGGCGAATACTGGCCGCCGTTCTTCGGTTATTCATTGCTCAATTCCTCCACATAGCGCCAGCTCTGGGGCGGGCGAGTGATCTCCACAGGCCGCATACCGAACCGTGTACTCTGCAAGCCTGTGAATACCCGCAGCTCGCGCGGCTGGTCATAAATCTTCAGGTCGGAGATATGCCACGCCCAGCCGTGACACTTGTTCAGGTAGCGGACAATGCGGTCTCTGTCCATGCAAGCCATTTCTTCGACATCATCCGGGGCGCGGCATATCGGTGCAAGCTCCCAAATCTTGTCGCAGACGAACTCGCCAATGACCGTACCATCCAACCGCTGCCAGCCTCTTCCGGGGACGATTCGCAGCCACCCCATCTTCGACTGTTCTTTCGTGCAGTAGATGTAGCACTTGAATTGAGGCTTCACGCCCTCCGGTTTCGTCTTGCGTACCTCCACGGTCTTTTCTTTCAGGACGATCTTGCTGCACCATACCGGCTGGATGCTCAACAACACAGCTTTCACGCTCGCGCCTCCTCTCAGTAATACTCGATTTCTACCAGCGAGGTAGACACCAGTTCAAAGCGGCCATCTTCCAGAGGGATTTGCAGGAGCTGATACTCACGCTCAGCAGATAGCTTTGGGTCAGGCAACAGCTCGCCAAAGTCCTCCACGGTAATGGTGTACTTCGCTTACGCCTACCGGCATAGCCAACTTTTTCAATTTCCGGGGAGTATACCGTGACATGGTAGCATGGCTTTCTTTCAGCTCCTGCCTCGGCAGTGGTCGCACCGCAGGATGTAAACCACAGCGTCAGAATCAGCAGCACAGCTGCTGCGATAAAGCAGACCATTCTCTTTTCGGTTTTCATGCTTCACTTCTCCTCCTCAAAAGTCCCAGTCGGAAGGAACACCGAGACGGCATTCTCCATCGCCATCGTTACTGGTCGGCTTATCGAACGGGCACCCCGGGCAGCCATTTCCAGCCGCCAAATGGCAATGGCAAAAATCCATCAAATAATGGGCCATGTCCTCCGGACTCATAGTGTCGGTTTCAGGGTTAGATTTCGCTTGATCATTCATCGTCGCCCCTCCAATACTCCACAAAATAGGTCAAAGTGGATTTTCCGCTGCGCTTTTCCTTGCCCATACGGACGGTGTAGCCGTTCATCGACAGGACGACGACCAGTGCTTTTCGGTCCTCCACCTTGTCGCAGTCGATTTTGTAATGCTGTGCCATCACCGATACTCCTTCCCAGTGGCCTTGTCCTCAGAGGGATGCGGCCTATGATCTCGAACCCTGCAATATCAGCCATCTGACGCAGCAGGGGAACGATGTCTCCGATTCTGTCAAGCCGGGCGGCTTCCTTCTGGTACTCGTCCCGGCAGATGTTGCGCATGGCCGCGGTCGGTGTCGGGTCTGCATAGTGCTCGGCATTCCGGCCTATATTTTCCTTGCTCATGTTCTCACCCTATCTCTTCCCACAAACACGCCCGAGAACAGGCGTTCTCCGATGGTGTAGTGATAATACCGGTGTCCTGCCGGAACGTCGTCTGCCGTGCCATCTGCCGGTCTGAGCACCATTGGATGACTAGCGACCTGAACGACATACTCACCGCCCTGCACAAGCCGCTGCATCCAGCTTTCTGCAGGTGTAGCATCAACGCTCCATCCATGCAGCAGACCGCTACGGCAGGCGGAACAGGGGACAGCATCGTGAAAAGTGAAAGCTGTTCGACTTCAATCACGGCGCACCTCCTACTTTGTAGATCAGAGCCACAGCAAGCATCCAAATCATAAAAGCGGTAGTTGCTGCAAGAGCTATGGGGTGATCGCGCAGCAGCCAGACAAGCGCATAGCAGACTGCCATAATAGCTGCAACAACAGCAACCATAAACGTTGCGGCGAACATCGCAAATCCTAATGTCATGAGCGTTTTTCCTCCGGCGGCAGCGGCATCCAGCCTACCACGGGGCGGTCTATCTTGTTGTTGTAAACGTCGTCCGGGTTGAAATGGCGGTATTCCCACCAGCCTTTCGGGATTTTGTAGTCGTCCCGCTCCTCGTCGTATGTCCCCCAATCGGAAGATCTTCCCAATACCATACGCTATCTTGTAAAAAAACGCTCCCGTCTTCATAGTGCGCTGTCGTAATACTGTATCCGTCAATATCGTTGCGGTACAAAATCAGCACTTCGGTTTCGACCTTGGGCGGGTCCGTTTCAGGGTTGCGCCATGTCGGCTGCAGTGTTTCCGGGTCAATGGTGGGAGCGTCGTCCACGCTGTTCAGGGCATCCTTATAGCAGCATTCTTCAATAGTGAACGGATTGCTGGCACGAAGGTTCATTTCGATGCGCTTGTGCAAAGCGTTCGCGTCAATCAGTCTAACTTCATCCATCGTCACATCCTCCCTCACTTCACAGACGGTTTTACACGTTCCACCAGCTCACAGCCGGGCACTGCCGTGCCGGTCTTGAGCAGGGCCGCAATGGCCGTTTTGTTTGGCGTGCGGGTGGTCATCTCGGTCATGTACTCGGCAGGGACGGCAGCTTCATCCAGCACGCAGACGGCCTTACTGCGGCGAAAGCTCACCGCGCACCGGTCACTGCTGAAGTTCTGCCACCCAGAGCATCGGTCAGATAGTGCTTGAGACTGTCGATCTTGCGCTTTGCGGCTGCCTTGCGGTCAGCAAAAGCCTTTTCCTGCGCTTCAAAGGCCGCAACATCGGCTTCGAGGTTCTTTACCCAGCAGGCGATGTTGTCCACCTTCTCGGCCTTTGCCATGTTCAGCTCTTCCAGCCGGTCGATGTCCATAACCTCGCCGGTCTCCTGATCGATGCAGTCCAAAATCTGCGAGTTGATCTCATACAGGTTCATAGTGCTTTTTACCTCCATTCGTTCAGAGCACGAGAAACGGCCCTGAACGGCGTTTTGCGTTTTGTGGTATAACTTTGCCGGTTTACCCTAAAACCATGCTCAGAGGGCCGCGTATGCCGGTCTGAGCGCGTGTGTACCGGCTATTGCTTTTTCAACGGCCTTCTCCGGCTGCGTCTGCCAGAAAATTCTTTGCATTTTCGGCTTCCTCTGCCGGGCGGCTTGCCATGAACGCCCGGTTGCGCGGGGCATTCGCCTTTTTTGCTTTCATCTATCACGGAT
>ENA-OQAZ01000201-OQAZ01000201.1-human-gut-metagenome-genome-assembly--contig:-NODE-201-length-33689-cov-3.421042_pt1 | contig 33689 bp, 52 predicted proteins | sample MGYA00242737_ERZ504531 | MGnify/ENA primary metagenome ERZ504531 (study PRJEB26092, sample SAMD00036244) | human gut metagenome | host: Homo sapiens | study: EMG produced TPA metagenomics assembly of... | reverse complement strand
TACAAAATTCGGAACAAACAAGATTGCTAGAGTCGTTACCGGTTGGGCGCTCTATGAAGCCGGTAAGGGTTGGATCGCTTTCAGTCACGACCGCGACCAGTTCGGGATCCTGGTTCCTTATATTCCGTGTGGCGGAAAGAAGGCGCTTCAATCCATCCTGGACGCCGGCGGCTTCGTCAGTTTCGACGGTATGGAGTATGTCACCGAATTATAGAGGCCGGAAGGCCCTTTTGTTTTACACTTTTTCGTGTATTATAGAAAATATTTCTTTCTGTTTTTAATCATTTTATTTACATTTATTCTTGACATATTACACTTTATAGTGTATAATGTAAACATAAGATAAAGAAAAGAGGTAATCAAAATGTTAGATAAAAACGGAATGGAAATCAAAACAGGAATGGTTGTGGAAATCAAGGACGCCTTCTTCAAGAACGACAACGGGTTTACTTCGTGGAACACTCCGCCGGGGATCCTGACTGGTGCGGCTCCGATCATAGCCTTCGCAAGATTTCAAAGCGTGGCAAAATCAGCCAGGCGAAGCACAACCTTTGTTTCTGGCCGATCGGAATTTTCATCAGTGACCGATTCAAGGCCGCCGAAGCGCGAACCTGGAATAAAGAACACGCGACAATCGAAATCAGAACCGAAATCGACCGTTCAGAAGTTGCCGCCTACTTTAACCAGATGGCCGAAGACCTCACCGATCAGATCCAGCGCGAAGCCTGGGACTATGGCGAAGAAAGCCAGACTGTGAAGACATCAACCGCAATTCAGAAACATTATAGACAAGTAGCTTCTGGAATATCGGCATAATAGGAACAGGGCGGCCGGCATGGTCGCCCGGAAAGGAAGAATCATGGAATGGAAAGAAGCATTTGACGCCGCCGTCGGAAAGACGGTGGGCGCGTATGAGAAGATGGAAGAAGCGTTCCTGTCTGGTAGTAAGGAAGACTTCGAACACTGGCACGCTGAATATTGTCGGTATATCGACGTATTTACAGAAGCGACCGGAATCCCAGAATCGCAATTCATTGAAATTGTGGACGACGCGTCCTGAAAAAGAAAGAACAGAATAAATAAACATGGGCGGCCACGGCGGCCGCCGGAAAGGTGATAACATGAAAGATACATATTTTGATAATGTGAAGGTTAGACTATTTACAGATTGTAGTAACGTGAACAACTATGAAGAACAAAAGGATCTTGAAAGAAACCGCGTAAATTATGGGTGCGCGATTTCCTGGGCGCAAGTAATGCGTGATTTCGGCCATGACGTGGATCTTCCTGTTTATGATAGCGACGGATTTTTGAGGATCGCGAAAATCGTGATTGACGGTGAAGTTTATGTTGACTTCGAAGCTACAAAGAAGGAAATTGAAAATCAGAGTAAATCAGAATAAATCAGAGTTTGTCAGAGAATATCAGAATATATCCCACGAACGCATAAAAGCCCCGGAAATGGATTTTCCGGGGCTTATTGTGTATTTGTCCACTTACGGCATTAAAACGCAAATCTGGGCGGCTGGCGCGTTCAGACGGGCATTTCCGCGCCGCCTGTTCTGCCTGGGAATTGGTCGGGGATTTTGTTTCCCCCTTATACCCCCTTCCCTTGCGCCCATTGTATCATACATTTTATAAACTGTAAAGTGTAAGTTGTAAATATTTGTTATAAATTCAAAATTCTAAAGTGTATTACACCCGTGAACCGAATTCATCGTCAAGAGCGATCCAGCCGTCTTCGTTCGTCGCGTAGGACTTTAACAGGCCCCACAACTTCGCGCCTGGGCCTTCCTTCGTCTTCACGATAGTAAAGGATCCAACGTCAGTGTGTACCGCCTGGCCGTTCTTCTTGTGGTAGTCGTAAGTTGTGCCAGGGCCTTTTCTGATCCGCAAATCAGGAATCTTCACGCGGAACACGAAGGATTCATTCGCGGCGGCAACGCAAGGATAAATTTCTTTTCCTGAATTGTCGAAGACTTTGTAACCGCTATTCTGTTTACAAAGTTCGATTGCGTTTTCCTTCTGCTTGAAGGCGCCGATCTGGGTGTTGGCCTTGTCCCAGGACTTACGAACGCGGAAATATCCGGTTCCGGCGGTGCTTTCCTTCTGTTCCTGGGTGGCTTGAAGGAAACATAATCCGGGATCGTGGTAATGAACAGGCCGCTTTTCAGCTTATACCACTTTTCATCGGCGGAGATTCCGACGACGGTAAACACGCCTTCGTGTACAATCTGATCGACGGCGGCCGTGTAGCTAGGCGCCTTTCGGATATTCAGGCCGTCTTCGCCTTGTAGATAACCGTAACGGTTCCGTTCATGGCGTTAATCTTCTGGTTGCTCTTGTCGTCGCTGGTGTTGTCTACCGGCGCGGAAGGAACGGTTGTGACGGTCTGGCCGGACATTGCCTTTTTGACATCCTTTCGGAACTGATCCATTGTCAGGCCGTACTTGTTCCAGATATGTTCGGGATCTCCATGGTTCGACGCGATTCCCTTCGCGTGGCCCTCGCGGTGGCTCATTAAAACATTGCTGTTTTCCGGGTTGAAGCCGTACTTCTTGCAGATATACGCGAAGAACTGGACGGCGTTCGCGTAAGTTGCCAGGACATGGGCCTTCGTGTTACTTCCGTCGCCTGTTTCAATCCAGGAAGAACCGCCCGTGTACTTAATAGTCGCCGGTTCTGTCATTTCAATGCTGATAAGTGAATTGTTTCCGCTTCCGTTCGAACCGGATCCGCAATGCCAGGCGCGGAAGTTCCACGGTAAAAGCTGTAAAACGACCGCGGCTTTTCCAACGACCGCATGAACGCACGCGCCCGTTGAAACGGAAAAGTTGTTCGCGATAACCTTCGGATCCGGCTGTGGACAACCGATACTGTGAAGCATACCGCCGGCCGGTGTGATTCTGCGGCCACTCTTATAACAAGGGCTGTTTGTCAGAAGATATTCTTTGATTTCAATACTCATTTTGTCTTCACTCTCCTTTACATCGTACTTGTGAAGTTCCCATCGTTCAATGATGGAACAGATCTTTTCGACGTATGTTACGTCGGTGGCGTAGCGCCGTTTTTGATGATCTGGATCGCCTTTCTGTAATCTGTTTCGCCCGAAAGTCCTTCATACCGTTTTACGGCTCCTTTCATGGCGCCCAGCAAGTAAAGCGAATGATCGTTTATGCTGGCCTGAATGTCCGGGTATGCGCGGAAATCGGCAACGACGGAATATTCTTCGCCGTTCTTCTTCTGTTCTTTTGTGGTCTTCGTATATTTCGAAGTGCCGTCCCAGACGCTTTTCCAGGTGTTCCCACTTAAAGAACACTTCATTCCGAAAATGTTGTTTGCGTTCACGGCCAGGTCAGTAGAGCCGTAACCGCTTTCTAAAATTGCCTGTGCCATTGTTACGGAAGCAAGTATTCCGCTTGCTTCCGCGTCTTTCATGGCATACGGCGCGATTTTGATAACAAAATCTTTTTCCGACATTGATTAGTCCTTCTTTCTGTAAAATCTGGCCCAGATCTCGAACAAATAGTCCCAGCCCTTACAACACACGATCGCCACGATGAACGCCGCGAAAATGACGGCTACCAGGTAATACCACACGAACGCGATTGACGCGTAAGACAGGTAAGCAAAGAAGCCGATCACGCAAATTGCCAGGGACAGAATAAGAACCTGGAACTTTGTCGGGATCTTGTCCAGGAAGCCGATCCCCTTTGTAAACTCTGTGATAACCGAAATCAATGTACAGATTGCGGCCACAATCAGGATGATTTTTGAAGCGTTTTCAATGATAAATTCAATGTTCATGTTGTTTTCTCCCTTCTGGTGTAAAATAGTTTTCAGTTATAATCCGAAGCCGGTTCGAACAATGGTTGTTAAAAGCCCGATGGCCGCGACGATAATAGCCGCCACAACAGTTCGGAAAAGCCATTTATTCGATTCGGTGAGATCTGCGACGGTCTTCTGGACGTCTTCAAGATCGCTTTTGATTCGAAGAATTTCTTTTTCGTTTTCATAGGTCTTGATTTTGGCGTTGTTGTAACCGTCAAGTTTTCCTTCGATCTTGATAAGTCGATCAAGAACTTCTCTTTCAAATTCTGCTTCCATACCGTGAACCCCCCTTTCCTGATTATTAGACAAAAATAACCTGGTAAAATGCCAGGCTATGAATTGTTATCTGGAACCCGGAAAGAAAATTCGTCGATAATCTTTCGGAGAAGGTTTCCGGCCGTGAAGTGGCTTATCAGGCCGAAATAACTTTGCATGGTGTTGTTGACTTTCTCCCATGTAAGCCGGCCCATTTCAAACATTTTCTGAATGAACCGGATCCGGCGATACATTCTTTGTCGTGTCGATTTTCGAACACGGATTGTCAGCGGCGTAATAAGGGCGCCGACAAATGTTACCGGAAGATAAGCCGGCCGGATTGATGTCTTGTTATTTAATTCAAGGTGCAATTCCTCATTCAGAAATCTTTCGATTTCATCCCTTGCCGCGAACGCCTTTTCCTTGCTGTCAAAAAGTGCGATCACGTCGTCTACAAACCGAATATATTTTTCGATATGAAGAACGTGTTTACAAAACTGATCCAATTCGTTCAAGTAAATGTTCGCGAACATTTGACTTGTCAGGTTTCCGATCGGCATACCGCGATTGTATAACCAGTCTTCTTGTTTGCACAACTCCGGCTGGACGCCGGAAGGAAGGCCGAAGGCGGTATGTTCGCAATTTATCAGTTTATCCAGGTCGCGAAGAATCAGTTCGTCCTTGATGTGCTTTTTCAAGATCTTCATAAGGATTTCGTGATCGACGCGGTAAAAGTATTTTGCAATGTCAAGTTTTAAGACGTACCAGTGTTTCGGACTCCGGTTGACCTTCCGAAGCCAGATCTGTAACTGTTTTCTTGCCTTGACGGTTCCCTTACCCTTCCGGCAACCGTAACTATGCGTTATATACTGTCGGTCAAATAAAGGGTTTAGTTTCTGGTAATACGCCCATTGAACGACACGATCCCGGTACTGTAAAGCCATGATAATTCGGGGTTTCGGCTCATAAATCTGTTTCATGCGGTACTTACCGACACGATAGGACGATTCAAGCGGATTCCCTGGGATCCCGTCTTTCGGGTAGTATGTTAGTCGATTCGTGAGATCAATGATTTCTTCTTCCCTATGCGCGGAGAATTTCAAGTTTTCGTCGCGGTTGTGCTTGCCCTGGGAAGCGTTGCGATCCGCTTCAAGTAGGTTCGACGGGTCGATGATTTCTTCGTGCGTAATGTCGAAAGTCTTCATTGTGGTTAATTCCTTTCGTTGGAATTGTGCGCCCTTGCTTTCGGCGTGGGCGCGGCGCTGATCGTTACGCCCTTCACTGGCTTTCGCCAGGTACTAACCGCATTATCAGCAAATTTAATTTCTCCGGCGCTATGGCCGGAACTGAAACAGATCCCTTTTCCCTTTCTTGCACTGTGAAAAGTCCGTAAACTTTCCCGTCTGGCTAAAAGGATAAGCGGAGAAGAAGCCGATGTTCGTCCTGACGTTCGAACGTGGGTTGTTCAAGTTCAACGCGGAAGGGCCAGCGTTCGAAGTGTTGTTGTAACTGCCAGAGACAATCGGCAAGCGTTTTTGACCTGTTCCCTCTGCCGGAAATTATTTTCCGGCGGTTGTGCTGGTTTCCTTTTGTGATCGGATCCAGCCGCCGAGTAGCCGCCCGATTTCACATAACTTTTCTGAAACCAGTATGTAACGCTTTTCGTCTACAAATTTCATGTCATACGACAAATCATTGAACATTCGCAATAATTCAAGCTGAACGTCCGCGTCTTGAAGTGTCGTTTTCTTGAAATACTTCTTTTGTGCCGTGATTATAAGAATCAGGAATTGAAACAGACACTTTTTATAGTCCGCCACAAACCCCAGCTTTTCACTTCTGGGATATTTCACAAAAGAAGTGTACAGATATTTCATAAGGTCTTTTGACCTTTGAAGAATTATCAGGCCGCTTCGTTGTTCCCGTCCTTCGTCGGTTTCGGGATTTCCGGGCGCCCCGTATCTTCGCATATTTCCCATTGTTGCAATCCTTTCTTGTGTCTCAAAAATATAGGGCTACTATCGTAGCCCCAAACAGAACACGGCTATCAGATTGCAGATTCCAACTCCATAAAAGCGGAGAAGAAGCCGATGCCGCCCAGACGTCCGAACGTGGGTAGTTCAAGTTCAACGCGGAAGGGCCAGCGCTCGAAGGGTAGTTGTAACTGCCAGAGACAAACGGCAAGCGCTCGTCTTCGTTGTTGATCCAAAAAGCGCCGGTATGTGTGACGCCGCTTACCGGTGCAAGGAATAATTCCTTCAAGATCTCCGGGATCGTTGTCACGCCGGTTCCGGCCACAAGATTTCCGAAGTTTGCCGTGTAGGTACTGCCGGCCGCGCCGGTATCGGTTGCGATCTTGAAATCCTTTGTATATTTCAAGGTGCCAGGTGTTCCAGGCTCTACCAGGCTACCATTCGGAAGAATGGCCTTCCAATATGTGGACGCGGCAAGGTGTGAAACCTGTTTCGCGGCCAGGTTGCCGACGAAGATCTGGATTTCGCCTTTATAAACTCTAAGGCCGGACATCCATTTCCAGACGTCGCCCACGTAGTCGGCGATACCGTTTCGCGTTCCGTCATGGAACCAGGTCGCCGGGCCGGATCCGGTCGCGGTTCTGGTTGTTCTTGTTCCGCCCGATCCGTCGCTTTCGGTTGCGGTTGTCTCGCCCACCTCATAGGTGTATGTGTGGTGTTTTCCGTACTGGGTGTTGCCGCGCGGAATAAAACCGGATTTATAGATCAAATGGTTAATGACCGCACGTTCCGGGATTGACGCTAAATGCCAGCCGTTCCCTTCGCATTACAAGCCGCGTGTGACGCGTCGTAATTGATGGACGCTTTCGGATCCACCAGCGGCCAGGAATAGGCCAGACCGTCCACAATACAGTTAATAAATTTGCTGAAAAAGAAGCGCTTGTATTCCACATCGTCAACCACAAAGGCCGAATGTGTCTTTTCGCTTCCGCCGTCGAATAACTGGGCGTTTGTGCGCTTATTAAACGGGATCATAAAGGACGGAAGGCCCTTGACGTCCGAAATAATGGTACAACCGCCGCCAGTCAATCCTTCCGTGGCGAATTTCAGGCTGTCAAACTGGTAATTATTCATAGATTACACCTTCTTTCAGCGCGAACAGTGTCAAGGTCACGTTGTCCATAGAGAACGGAACCGGATCGCGCTTGATAATTGTTTTCTGGCTGTTTTCTGTTTCTTCGGAATAGTCCGGGTTCGGGATTTCTTCTTCTGTGTAGGCTCTGGCCGGAATGTCCACCTGTGCCACATAAAGAAGACCGACACCGGTTTCCAGGTTGCCGGTCATATCCGAAGTAATGTCGATATGGACATCGTTGTCGGCTTCGTATTTTTTCAGATTCAGCATGATCTGATCGCCGACGTTCAGCCAGGTTTTCGTTGTGGAATAGGAAATCTTCTGGCCTTCGTTTGCTTCGATAATTTTCATCGTCTCATTCCCACCTCTCTTTTTACATCATTCATTCGCGCTTGATTTCTTCCGCGTATTCGCGATTCTGGGCGGCTGAATTGCCTTCGTGGCCGCCACCGAAGGCGCGTAACATCGCGGATTCCTGGGCGCGTCTTTCGTCTGATTTAATAATTACATTTGCTGGCATTAGTACAGTCCCCCAATCACATGAAGTTTTAATGTTACATTTTTGGCGCTACCATAGTAACGCACCTTAAAGGCGTTCAGGGCCTTGTCGAATACTTCTGCATACTCGACCGGGCCGTCCGCTTCCGTGACCTCAATATCGACCTTGTAATCGGTCTTATTGACAATCTTCGGAAGGGTGATCGTCTTCGCGGAATTGGTCGCCGGATATTTCAGCGAATTTGTGAGTGTCGCCGTTAATACCTGCCGCGAAGATCGTCAACTGATTCCTGGATAAGTCGAAGGTGAATGGCGTTCGTGGCCGCGATCAGGTTTCCTTCCAGGATCCCCATGTCTTCGTTTCCGAAGTTGGTCGCGCTCTGCTGTGTGCCTTTCTGGTGGATCTCACCAGGGGCCGGCGTCCATTCTTTCACACCGTTTCCCAGATCCACGACGGAAACCCGTCTAGGGTACTGGACAATTCGGTCTTTCCAAAAAACCGGAATATACATCTTTTATCGCTCCTTTCTACTCATTCCCCGAAGACTGTACAATTTTGATCGTATAACGATACATGACGCCTTCGTCAAATTCCTCTTTGTTCAGGCTTTCGTTACCGCCGGCCCATAAGAAGCCGCCGCGATGATAGAAGCGAATTCCTGTAATAGAATCCGGGGCGTTATGATCGAACATAACATAGATCGCGATCCGGCCATCGGATAAAGTTTCCACATGGTCGATCGGAATTTTTGTCCAGGTATTCCCGGAACGGTATTCCGCGTAAGCGACAACCTTTTTCAAATATTCCTTCACGTCGTCGATTGCTTCGTCCGTTAAAGGAATATAATTTCCTTCTGTCATGCTGTTTCGATCTCCTTTCATTCTTCGTCCGCGGCGTATTTCTCCGCGGTGCTGTCATAATATAAGTTAAGTCCTTCACTTTCAGGCGCGACGGAAACGCCGCTTTCCGCCAGCGCAAGACCAGTCGCCGGATCTGGATAAGAACCGGTTTCCTGGTCGCTGTCCGTCGGATAAACGATTGTCTGTCCGTCGGTGGCGCCTTCAAGATCGACTGTAACTTCGGATAAATGCAAGCCGGTTGAAATGTCCGGCGTGGTTCCGGCTGGTGTGTACTCTGCGAACGCTTCTTCTCCCTCTGCTTCAAGTGAAAGCTGAACTTCGGTCGGGATAAATCCAACCGCGGCCGCCGGATATGTGCCACACTCGAAATCACCACAAAAGGTATAGAAAAACGTCTGGTACTCTGATTTATCGAAAAATTTAAGCGTGATCCCGTTTTGAAAAGCCATGTAATCGAAACGGGAACGCGCATTTTTAACTTTATTCAAATAATTCAGAAATTCTTTTATGGAAGTCTGCGTCACTTCCGTTCCGACTGCAATTCGGAAATGGAAAGGCGCTCCGGCGTATGTGTACCATTCTTCGACCGACGTGTTATTGTCGCCAAACACGGTGTCGATCATTTCTGTCATGGCCTGGCTGGTTCCTAGCTTCATGTACCAGTAAATCGAATTTCGGATCAGACTTCTTTTGATTTCCGGCGAAAGCGACGTGTTATAAAACAGAACACGGCTTTCAACTGCCAGGAAGTCCAGCTTGTCGTCTTCGACCTTATCCAGATCCGCCCAGATATACACCCGGCGCAACCGTTCCATGAATTTCTTTTTCTGAATATCAAACACCCGGCACGAAGCCAGGCGTTCAGGTGTCTTCATTTCTGCCGGAAGCGCGTCTTCTGTCCGGTAATCGTGAAGGCTAATCATTTTCAACGCCCCCGTAAACGAATTCGATCGTTCTTTCCTGGGCGACGGATGTTTCCGGGACGACCTGGAACGCCGGGGATTCGATAACGACGCGCTTTCCGCCGGCGGCTCTGACAAATTCTGTCAGGGTGTCCGGGTTAATGTCCCGGCCGATCTTTGTTTTTTGCCACTCGATATATGTATCTTTTGCGGCTTCGATCGCGCTCTTAATGGCCGCCAGATTGTTAATGTCACTTCGGCCAATATAATAGGTCGCCTTAATATCATATTTAACGACGTCAGGCGGTGCGATCTGGTCTTTGTCTGTAAGCGGAATAATCGGGTTGTTTTTCAAATATGCCAGACAGCCGTTGCAAAATGTCTGTGTTGGCAATTCTCCGCCGTTCAGAAGAATTCGGATGTCAACAACCGCGTCTTCCGGCTCGTAGATCTTCACATCCTCGATCGCCGCCGAATTGTACTGTTTCACCCAATATTCGTAAGCGTCAGACGGGCCGGCTGTGGAATAGGACGACGGCGCCAGGAAAATTCGTTCACGGAAGTTTTCTTCTGTTTCTTCTCCGGCCCCACCTTCCGACTTCGTTATGTTTGTAACTTCGGCAACATAAGGAACCGGATCGACCAGGGTTTCAATCTGGCCGACAATATAATCATTTCCGACCGTTCCGACCGTTTCACACGTGCAATCGACGTCGATATGATCCGCGCCGGCCGTGACCTCTGCGAAGTCGTCGGTTGCGAAATAAATTCCGTCCCCGGTGGTGACTCTGGTTCCGGCCGGGATATAAACCACTTCACGGCGGATTTCGGACAAAATAAAACGAACCGTTGTGACTGCCGCCTTCGGTTCGTTGATAAAGGTCTTTTTCATGGATCCTAAATGTTTCAGAAAATCGCCGGTTGAATACTTCAAAAGGTTCTGTTTTGCCGCAAAGTCAAGCTGTTTATACATCTGGAACCACTGGCCGGCTTCAATCTTTAACTGAATGTATTCTTTATCGCCTGGGCGAAGGATCTTTTTCTTCCCGGTTTCCTGTTCATATTCATTTTGCCAGTTTGTAATATTTTCATTCAAGATCTGATCGAATGTAATGTCGTCTATGAACGATACGTCGGGAAGATCATATAGTTTCTGGATTTCATCAGCCATTATATACAAGCACCACCTTCGGAATTAAATTTCCGTTTCCATTTGCTTCGAACCGGACTTCATCGACCGAAACGCGGTCTTCGAATTCTTCGACAACTTCGATCGCTGAATGGTATAAAGGTTCTGGGCTGGTAGGCCGGCGCCGATATAACATCAGGATCAATCCCGACTTCCCGGTTCATCGGAATAGTGCCTTTCAAAACGGATAAAATAAAAGACACCTTTTCCATGATTTCTTGACGAAGGGAAAGTTCCACTTCGCTATTCATTACAATTTGTACGCCGTCAATTTCAATCATCGTTCGCGCCCCCTTAATAGTATTCCGTGGCCGTTACGGCGATTTCGACAGAAACAAGTTCGCCGCGGTTCCACACTTCCTTAAAGTTTGCGTCGATGGAATCAACCGTCCACTTTCCGCCGCCGATCTTGTGGCCGCCAATTACTAGCGGACAAACTTTTCCACTTTCACAATACTTTATCAGTTTGTCCTTCATAATACGGGGCCGTACACCGTGACCAGCGCGGATCTTCATTGTGAACGACACGCCTTCGTTGTTCGGGCTGATGAATTCCCGTTCCGATTTCTTCCGGTAACGGCTGTGTTCGGAATAGTTCGCGGAAGCGGCCTGTTTGAAATCATTGAAATTGCAGATTTTCTTGTCGCTGGTTTCGAAGATAATGTCCCCGAAATATCCGATCATTTACACACCGTCCTTCCTATGTCGGATAACTGCCGGAAACGGTCAGGTTGCCGCCCACATGGACGTTTCCGGTCGTGCTGATTGATTTTGCCGAAATGCTCCCGGCGCTGATCCTGCCAGTTACGGTTGCATTGCCGCCGACTGCCAGATTCCCGGAAACATTCAATCCTTCGACGTTCACGCTATCCGATACCACATCAAGGCGTTTCGCCTTCTTGTCGTACCGGATATAACTTCCGTCCCCGAAATCTTTTCGCCAGATCCCGGCGACGCCTTCCGGCGGCCGGTTTCCTTCTGCATACGGCGGCGGAAGAATCACGCCGCGCGTTCCGCCGTTTTCCAGGTGTACCACATATACAAGGGTTTCAACCGGTGGCGGATCAAATTCATTTGAGAAAAACGGCATATAAGGCGAAACGGCATTGTCACGGTCTTTATAGACGACCTGGGCCGTCCCGTCCGTGTAGTTAATCGCCGAAATATAGCCAACTCTTATAATATCGCTCATGTGTCCCCCTTTTTATCCTGGAATCGTCAGGACTGTTCCCGGCCAGATCCAGTGACCGTTGCTTGACGATGATTTTCCGTGTGATTTTGCGGCCGATTCGATGGTCGATTTATTTGTGTTATAAATCTGCATATACTTAGCACCGGATCCCAGGAATTTTGTTGAAATTCTCCACAAGGTATCGCCGCTTACAATGGTATAGGTCTTCGCCTTCGTGGAACTGCTGGCGGCTTTCTTTGTGGTGTTCCCGGACTCCACGGTCGCAACTGTGACGCCGTTTACAATCACGCATAGGTGCATATCAAGGCTTACGGTATAACCGCCGCTGGCGTCCTTTGTGTGTGTCACGGTGTCAATGTAATATTTCCCGTCCAGCTTGCCGAAGCCGGACATTTTTATATTTTTACAAGCGATATACTTCACATCGCCCCTTGTTTTCACGTTAATAGACTGGCATTTCCTGTTATGCTCTAACAGTTTCGCCTTCGCCTTGATTTCCGCGTCTTGAAGGCTTTCCGCGGTTTCATTCAGTTTCAGGATCCTTTGATCCGTTCCTCATCATAAATTTATATTTCAGCGTCTTGTTTTTCTTAGAATCTGTATAGCAGATCTGAACGCCGTCATATAGTCGCGTCATGCTCTTAGTGGCCGACCAGGAAGAACATTTTGACCGATCAAGTGAAAGACTGGCCGCCTTCTTTTCATAGTCCGTCTGATCGAATACAACCATTTTCCGGTTATATAATTTCATAGCCAGGTTATAAGACGCGCAAAGGCTGAAAGCGAATTCAACGTCCGTCTGGTCGGATTGCTCCATTTCGTCGATCGAATAGTCCTGGCCTGAGAAATACAAGCCGATCTTTGCCGTTGCGGCAATGCTCGAAAGAATTCCTTTGACCGATGTTTTCTTCCAGGTCTTCGATTTCTTCGTGACGTTGAAATCCGTGTTGATCGGTGTCGCTATGCCCCCGATCGTGGCAATTTGCGGCGGCCCGGAATATCCCAGGTCGTCAATCAGAAAATAACCACAATTCAGACTTCGATTGTCGCCTTCTTTGTTCCAGTTCGTTGTCTTGATGGTAGCTTCCACATAGTCGCCCTGAATAGGATCCAGCCGCCCCACCAGACGCCGCTTCGGTTGTTTAATTTCAAGGAAACAGTGTCGGCCGTACCACTCGCGTTGTCCACATACTCGAAGCCTTCTGTATAATCGGTTATTTTCTTTGTGATGTCCTTTCCGTTGTATTTCACGGAAACGTAAGACTGTCGCGCTTGCATGGCTTACACTCTCCATTCTGGAAGGTCTTCGTCGCTTTCTTCCGGCAACTCCGGGATATAAACCGGAGTGCCATCGGAAAACACGGAAATGTCCAGAAGGTGGGGATTGCTGTCCATCAGTAAGCCGATGTATTTCACGTCGCCATAAAAAGCATAGGCGATAGAGTCCCACATATCGCCAGAAACGGTTGTGTAGTATCTTTTTTCGTCCATATCATGGCCCCTTCTTTATGCGAATGAAGTCCTTTCCTTCCCCTTCTTCCATCTGTCCATCATTTCATTAAACTTCTGCTGTGACATTTCAAGGGCTTCGTTCACATCTTCCTTGCTTGCGTTGCCCTGGATCACAACCGAAGGCGAATAGACAAATTTCGAACTATCCGTTGAAGAATTATCTTCCTTCGTTCTGTTGGTTGTGTTGCTAGTTGTCACGTTGTTGTAAAGCTGTTTCGTGACTGATTCCGCCGGCTGGCCGTTGCTCTGAATTCCGACAAGCTGTTTCATTCTGTCGAAAACAGAAGCCGCGCCGTCATTCTGGTTGCCCTGGACGACTCCGGCGACGATGGATTTCATATTCGACCACAATTCAGCCAGCGGAAGAACTGCTTCTTTGCCGGCTTCTCCGCCGCCCAAAAGGTTGTTTCCACTTGCCCCGAAGATGGTCGGTTTGTTTAAAATACCACCGTTTTTATACCAACTGATCCGAAATGGGGAACAGAAGGCGGATTGATTGAAAAACCGCCCGAAATAGAAACGTGCGGAAGTTTCAGCTTTGGAAGCTCCAGGAAAAGTTGAATTTGCTTTTTAATGCGCCGATCGCGTTTGATACGGCGTTTTTCGCTGATTCCATCTTTCCACTGATCGCCGACACGATATTCCCGAAAATGCTTGTGACCGTGTTCTTCGCGGCTGATAAGCCGGAAGAAAAGGCCGAACGGATTCCCGATAATGCCGACGACACATTCGCCTTCGCTGTGTTTATTTTGTTGCTCATAGTTGCCCGGACATTTTCAAACGCCGAACTTGTAGCAGACGACACCGCCGACCAGGCCGCCGAAGCGGTTGACCGGATGGACGAAGTAACCGAAGAAACGGTCGCTTTCGCGGCGTTAATCTTGTTTGAGATATAACCCGTCGTCGTTGTCCAGGCTGAATTTGTCGCGGATGATACCGCCGACCAGGCCGCCGAAGCGGTTGATCGAATGGATGAAGTGACCGAAGAAAACGGTCGCTTTCGCGGCGTTGATCTTGTTCGAAATACTAGCCGCTTGCCGCCGTCCAGGCCGTGTTTGTTGCCGACGGATACCGTCGTCCAGCCGAACTTGTGGCTGATTTACGGACGACCAGGCCGCCGAAGCGGTTGATTTGATCGTCGAAGTCACGGACGAAACAACCTGTTTCGCGCCGTTAATTTTTTCGGAAATATACCGGTTGCCGCCGTCCAGGCTGAACTTGTGGCTGATTTCACCGCCGACCAAGCCGAACCCGTGGCTGATTTTACGGACGACCAGGCGCCCGAAACCGCGTTTACGATCGGAGAAAGGAAAGACGAAATCGTGTCTTTGACCTTCTGAATTCCGTCCGAAACGGTTGTTTTGATAAACTCCCAGGCTGAAAGGATCGTGTCCTTGCAGTTCTGCCAGATAAACTGGAACGGAAGCGTGATAATCTGAAAAGCGGTCGAAATGATTTCGCCGATCAGCATAACCCCGACTTTCACGATGTTTTTTATCGTTGTCCAGGCTTCACTTACCTTTTCGGAAATCTGCGACCAGATTTTGGAGAATTTCTCTTTGATCGCGGTCAATTTTCCGCCTGTTAATTTATCTATGAAGGTATATCCGGCCGTATAGTAGCCTTTTACGCCCTCGATTGCCGCCGCGGCGATTCCCTTAATTCCGCCGCCGTGTTCCTCATACGCGGACTTGATATTCGATAACTTTTCAGAAATCGTATCTTTCGCCGCTTGCATGATGGATCCGGCTGTTTTTTTGATGGACGAAAACGCGTCTGAAACCTTATTTTTGATTACAGATAGCTTTCCGCCTGTCGCTGTGTCGATCGCATTAAAAGCACCCACGACAACGCCTTTCAGCGCGTTCAGGGGCGCAAGTGTCAGCGAAGACAGGGCGCGAAATGCACCCGAAAAGATATTTTTCAGTCCATCAAGGGCTTTCGACCAGTCACCCGTGAAGACGCCGCTAATAAACTGAACGACACCCTGGAAGACCTGTTTCACGCCCGAAAAGATATTTGTGATCGTCTGTTTCCAGCTTTCGAATACAGACGAAAGGAACGCAAAAGCAACCGGGAATTTGTCCGCGAATTCCTGAATTGCGGCCGAAGCCTTTTCTTTCAGGTTGTTAAATACGCCGACGATCCAGTCGCCCAACTGTGACGCCTTTTCTTTCACGGTGTCCCAGTTTTTATATAGCAACACGCCGATCGCAATAACCGCCGCGATTGCCACACATACAAGTCCAATCGGACTTGTTAGAAATGCGAAAGCCGCGCCCAGCGCCGAAGTAACGGCCGTTCCGACCGCACAAATCGCGTTCCAGGCTGTCAAGCGCCGTCTGCGCCCATGTGGCCGCTGTGCTGATTCCCTTAACAACTGCGTCCTTTGCGTATAATGCGTAGAGATAGGCCGTTTCCAGCCTGTCCTTTGCTTTCAACGCAAGGTTCACGATCATAGCTTTCTTTTCCGCGCCAAACACTACCACAAGGGCCTTGACGGCTTTTACCGTGTTCATAGTGTCCTTTGCGAATTCAACCATCTTCACCGCCGCAACTGCTCCGGCGATTCCGGTAATAATCGGGATAAGAAGTCCCCATTCATCTAATTTCTGATAAACTGTCGCCGCGGCCCCGATAACTTTCATCATGGCCCCGATAACGGCCGGGATTGCGACCGTTGCAATTTGGGAAATGGCCGGTTTCGCCTTCTCCCACGCCTGGAACAATTTGTCTTTCAGATTCAGAGCGACCGCGATCACTTTGTCGATCGCTGGCTTGTTTTCTTCAATTTTCGCCTTGATATTCTCGAAGGCCGTGATTCCCGTATCACGTAAAAAAATAAATGCGTCCGTGCTTTCGTGCGAATTTCGTCAAAAGCTGCTTCGCCTGGTTAAAGGCCGCGATTGCTTTCTTCGCGAAATTCTCCGCCGCCGGAACGACTGTGTTATAAAATGACTGTGCAACGCCGACCGCGCGGTCAGTAATCGACGGGATCACATCAGCAACCCCTTTGATTGCGTCCTTTGCAAGTGGCGCGAATACCTCGCACAATCGAATTTTAGCGTCATCGACCGCCGAACCAAAAATCGCCATTGCGCCCGGTAACGTGTCCGTCATGGTATCGGCCATTGCGTCCAGGGCGCCGTCGGAATTCTCGAAGGCTTCTGTTAGCTGTGTCCAGGTGGACGCGGCCCCGTCTGCGCCTTCTGCGACGCCTTCCAACAAATAGCCGAACTGGGTATAATAGTTCGTGCCGGCGATTGCCGCCATGTAGTTGTTTTTCTGTTCCTGGGACAATCCAGACATCGCGCCGTTTAATTCCACAAGAATATCTTGCATATTCCGCATTGCGCCGGAACTATCGTAAATAGAAACGCCCAGTTCCTTAAATGCTTTCTGCGCGACGTCTTTCGTTGTCATTCGAACCAGCATAGAGTTCAAAGCCGTTCCGGCTTCCGCTCCCTTGATACCATTGTTCGCAAGGATACCCAGGGCCGCGGCGGTCTGCTTGTAGTCCATACCGGCCGATTTTGCGGCGCCACCACAACCGATCATCGCTTCCATTAAGGCTTGCGCGGTTGTGTTCGATTTGTTATTCGCCTGGACAGCGACGTTCAAGTAATTTGTCAGATCGTCAACGCCCAGGCCCAACGCACTCATTGAGTCAGTTACCAAGTCCGAACAGGTGGCTAGATCCATCGAAGTAGCTTCCGACAAGCGAAGAACCGGTTCCAGCGCCGAAATAGAATCATTCACGTTCCAGCCGGCCAAACTCATATAACCTAATGCCTGGGCGGCTTCCGTGGCTGTCTTAGTCGTGCGTTTTCCCATCTCCTGGGCCGCCGCTTGAAGCTGTTTATATTCATCTTCGGTCGCTCCGGCAATACCGGCCGTTTCGGCCATTGCCTGGTTAAATTCCGAATATGTGTCCACCGCGTCTTTGACAAAATCGCCAATTTTTACGGCCGCGAAGGCGGCTGTTGCTATCTTCGCGGCCGTTTTTGCGGCTTTTCCGATTGAATCTAATTTGTTATTAACTCCACTAACCGATTTCGTGAGTGAACTTTGGATTTTTCCACCGATTTCAAGCGCCAGTTCGTAGCTTGTTTTCTTTGCCAATTTCGCTCACTTCCTTTGCTATGTCGATATACTCGTCAAGCGGAAGATCTGTGAAAAAATCTATTCCGGTGTTTGTTGCCATCGCAAGATGGACGGCCGTTTTTTGAATGTCGGCCCCGGAATCGTGCCTTACTCGTCTTTGTATAAAAAACCCACAACGGCGTTTTTAATCTTCTGGATCTCTGCGGCCGGAAGATCTTCGAAAAACTCCGCCGGAAGTCCGGTCACTTTGGTAGCGACGATCTTCGCATATGTGGTTGTGCTTTCAGGCACGAAGCTAGATACACCGGTCTTGTTGAAAGCCTTTTCGATGGCCGTCAATGTACGTCCGGTCAGATCTTCCAGCCCGTGAAGATCTAATTCTGTGAACGTGTCGTCCTCGAATTTGTAGGGCTTTCTGAATTTGACGATCAGCTCGTCTTCTTCTTCCTTCTTCGGAAGAAGGGTGTCGGCGATTTCCTCGTTTGCCGGAACGACTGCGATTTCATCGCCGCCGATCATGTCTTCTCTTTTCTGCTCTTTGTTCTCTGTCATTGCTTATTTCCTCTCTTTCCTAGATCTGGCTTCTTACTTTCTGCAAACGGTCAACGCCGTTCAGCTTCCAGATCATATTGTATTTATCAAGTTCCAGGACGGTAGTTCCAGCGATAGCGATCTTGCAGTAAGTAACTTCACGCGTGACTTTCGGTTCGCCCTTGCCGCCCTTTTTTAAGGATCCCAGGTCAAACGCCTTGACTTTTCCCTTTGTCGTTACGACAAGGCTTTCAAAGTCGTTTGTCTGGGTTGCGGTATTTAATACCTGCATAGATCCGCGGTAAGTAATCTGTCCGGTCTGGGTGATGAAATCGAAATATTCGCGGCTGATATTGCCGAAAGTTGTTTCAGTTTCCAAGGAACCGAAAGCGCCTTCGATCGCTTCTTCGATTTCGCCAGCAATTCCGGCCCCGTCGATGGTTTCCGTCATAGATTCGAAGTTCGGAAGTGTACTTCGTTGGAAACTCCGACGTACTTGTGGCCGGCTCCGTAACTGTTGAAATTGTTTAAGACTGTCGGAATCTTATAGCCCATTATTCTCCACCCCCTTCAAGCGCGTTCTGTGTAATGGTAGGATCAAATTCAAAGACGTTTTCGATGTCTTCCGCCGGTATATAGCCGCCGATTCTTGTACGGAACTTAATGTGTCCGCCCAGGATATTCGCGATCGGATTTTCTTCGTGATCGAATACAATTTCGCCGCCCGGCTATATCGTCGGATCCCTGAAGGCCGTTCAACTGCATATTAAAGCCGGAAACAACCTCGTCGATCAGACGGTAATTCGTCAAGTCGTCCACATCCCGGAAGAATGTAAGTTTGAAATTGTTTTCAATGTAGTCGAAAATTGTTACAATGTTGATCCAACGGTCAATCGGATCCGTGGAAGACGGATAAACCGCGGTATTATTGCCCCAGTTCTTCCAGCCGTTCATATTGATAGCGGTAACAACTCCACAAGCGTTACAATAATCGTTTGCTTCGTCCATATCTGGAAGAACTTCGGAACCGTCCGCAAGACACAAGCCAGTGATCTTCGCGTCCTTGTTGGACGGGGATCGGGACGGAATACCGTTATTATTTGCGGCTAAATACTGTAAATTTGCCGCCATCATGCTGAATAGTACAGTTTATAGTCGCCAACCTTTGCCATCGGCCACATAGCAATTTCGCCGCGGCTGGAAATAGCGTTGTTGTCCTTGAATTCCTTCACCTTGTCAATGGAATCCGCCTTTCCCTCTGCGGAATCGACATCCATCACCACTTTTCCGGTGAAAAGGCTAGAAATAGAAGTCGCTTTCGCGTCCAAGGCCAATGCAACGGCCGGAACGTGCGACCAGCCAGGGGCCAGAAGTAAAGAAGGTACATATCCGTATTTCGGATAAACCATGTTTACCAGTTCCAGGCCAGTTTTCTTCTTTGTGGCCACGTCAATGGAACCGATCACGTCTTCATAAGTCACCGCGGAAGGATCTAACTGAACAAAGGACGCTTTCAGGCTCTTTTCTGATTTTGCCGCGCCTGTCTTCACGATGGAACTGTCACGGTTCCGTCAGAAGTGAAAGAAGCGACATAATCTTCATCGGCCTTGTAGGTCGTTGTTCCGCCTTCGTTTGCGATATTTAACTGATCCAGAAGGATTCCTTCTTCATCAATTACAATCTTTCCCCCTTCAACCGTGTAGGTTTTTGAAACAGACGCCTTAACGTGTTTCTTCGGATCCAGGACGTTAATCAGGATCAGCGGCGCAACTGCAAAAATGTTGAATGACGCGTAAATACTCTGACAAAGTGTGTAGTTCTCGAAGTCGGTACAATAGCCAAGGGCGGTTACTGCGTCTTCTTTTTTCAAGCACGCGAACGGCTTATTTACTGTGTCGTAAGGATCGACGGCCAGGTTCACCGGCGCGGTTCCGACTACACACTGAATACAGCCGTCAGAAGTGACCGGAATTGAAATCGCGGTCGCTGACGGCTGGTTCTAATACCATGTTTGTAATTAGACATTGCTTTACTCTCCTTTCAGGATATTTTCAATCTCACTTCTGGAAATGGCGGCAATCTTGTCATACGCTACTGCTTCGGCCGTTCCTTCCGTGTCGATTGCTTTCTTTGTTTCCACTGTTTCAGCCAGCGGAACGATCAGGTTTTTAATAATGGCTTTTTCTCTGCCAGTTTGGACAGGTTCGCCGGAAGTCCGTTTTCAAAAACAGATCCGTTTCTTGCTACTCCGCGCAAAGTAGGCCCCATGTACATAACTTTTTTATTAGTCATATTCTGTCTCCTCTATCATCGGTTTGTTTACCGTCCATAAAGTCGTCATGCCGCCGAAGAACTTCGGCCAGGTGTCGTCTTCCTGGAACTTTTTCGAAACCGGAAATTGAATTCTGAAACGATCTGCAATCAACCGTTTCTTCAAAAATCGTTCTGAAATCAAATTCAAAACGTTCGCAACGTCAAAATGGCCTTGCCGATTCTCGTTTTTATCGTTCAGGCCGACCAGGAAGTAAATCGAACAAATATTGTCGCCTTCTTCTTCCTGGATCACTTCTTCATCAAGCACACCAGCACATAAGGGAAATGATCGTCGTCATTTTTCCCTTTCTTCGCCGGTAAATTCTGCGGATATACATTGAATTTCACGGGTTCCCCGTTGTTCAGTGTGGTGTAGCCTTTCAGAACGTCCTTCACTTCATTGACAAGGGCTTTCTGTAAAAAAATGTCTGTCTGCATTTCTTACCCCTTCCGTAACAGGTTCGCGATTTCTGCGTCAATTCGCTTTTGAAGCGTTTCGTTCGCGTCGTCGTTAATAGCCTTCATAATTTTTTCATTTTTTATCATCTGCGGAACAGACGGGCCATATAACTGCTTGATCGGAAGGCTTCGGCCGCTGGTACGTGTAAAAACGCCCTTGTGACCGGATTTCATAATCGCGATAAACGACTTCGGATCGCCGTCTAATGGCTTTACGCCGCCGGCTTTCTCGACTCCGGCCTTGTAGACCTTTGGGGATCTGTTTTTTCCGCGATAACGGACGGGCGTTCCGGGACTTACCTTGAATTTTGAAAGGGCGATCCCAGTTCCGTTCGAAATAACCGCGGCTTTCAGGCTGGATTTTGTCGCTTTTGTGACTGTGATTGTTTTCTTCACGTCGCCACTGGAAACGAAATACTTCCCCGAAGTTTCCTTCGCCATGTTCTTTTTGGCGTTGGTAGTCGCGCGGTTGATCGCCCTGGCAACGACCAGCGGCGCCTTCGATTTCAGATTTCCCAGACGCTTTTCGACGTCCTCAATTCCCGTGACTTCGATTTTCTGGACGATCAATCCTGGTTCCCCGTTAAAATAATGGTATAGCCGCCGAAATCCTCTTTTACATCAGAAATCGGGTACATTTCGCCGTCAAATTCCATGTGCTGGCCGGCGACCGGCTCATAATCCAGGTCTTTTTTCTGCACGAAAAACAGAATGTCGTCCGTGAAGATTCCGCGTGTCTCAACGGTTTTTCCCATGCTCAACTCGATAATGCGATCATTATCCAGGACAATAGGAACTTCTTTCCCGTCGATCATGTGGGTTTCTGCGAATTCATCCATGTTGAAGAAAACACTGTGAAGGTCTTTTTCAAGCTGTTCTTTAAACGACTTCATGGCTTCGGCCCTTACTCCGCGTCGGCGTCGGCTTCTTTTTCTTCCTGGAAATTGATTACTTCATCGGCCAGATCGCCCACTTTTCTTTCCTCGTAATCGTTTCCCAGGTCAAGGCCGATTGAAAGCGCGTAAGTGTAAAGTTCCTTCTTTGTGCGAATCTTCCTTACTTCATCGGCGCTTTTATAGCCGCCAGGGGCCAGTTCGTCGAACATATCGCCGTCGGCCCTGTCCTCGTCGTCTTCCTCGATTTCATCGCGGCGGCCACGCGCTCGTCGATCTCCACTAACTCGATGAATTTTCTTTTTTTTCAGAAAATCCATGTCGATTTTTGACATATTGGTCGGAAGAATGGATCCAGCGCATAAACCTTGCCATTTGTCCGGACTTCAACTTTTGTTCTGTATGCCATCTATTGACACTCCCTTCATTAAGATCTGTTTACATAGATAACCGCCCAGGACTCCACATCGAACGGACGCGGAAGCGGTCTGGAAGTCAGGCGAAGCATTTTGACCTCGTTTTTCTCGTCGGCGTACTGCTTCGGAACAAGGCGCCCTTCGTAAGTCTGGAACTTTTTGTCTTCCATCTGGGTAACTGCTCCATACTCGATCTGACCTTCGCCGTCGGAATGGCCCATCAGGACGGTTCCGTCCGGGATCATTGCTTCATCCTCGCCCTCGTCATTCAAAAACCACTCGTCGTAGGTATAAATATCAAGGTCAAGTTCTGCAATACGGCCGTAAAAAGTAAGGGCCGGATCCACGACACGCGGTTCGATCACGATATTCTTCATATTCAGCATATTCATAGCTTTTTCGACGAACGGGTTCGTTGTGAACTTCTCGATCACGTCAGAAGAAAAGATCGCAATGTCCGGGGCCTTGCCGGTTGCCTTAATGATTTTCTTTCGGATCTGGCGAAGGGTAGGAAGCGGATTGACGGTCGCAAGCGCCCAGTCTGATCGGCTCCCAGAACGGTAATGTTTGAAAATCCGAAATCGACCTGAACGTCAACGCCTTCTTCCTCGTCCACCACGTCGATTTTTCCTTCATAGAGGATCTGGCGACACATCCATTCTTTTCTTCTCGCGATTGCTTCTTCAAGGTCTGTCATGTCCTTAGAAAGAAGTTCGTTCTCGCGTTCTTCCGGTGTCCTCTGGCTGTAAACATTCTCACCGATTGCGCGGTTGGAAACATCATCGACAGTCAACGGTCTTTCCGGTGCGATCTTCGGTGTGGTGAAACTGTTAGTGTGGAAGCCTGGCGTGTGATTACTTTTCCGCCGACTCTAGGCTTACCAGCGGCGCCATGACGCGTTTTCCTTTTCTCACGTCAAATTCTACCTTTTCGGTGACGTGGGTTTCCTCGCCAGGGAAAAAGGTTTTCTGTAAAAATGTGCGGACGGGTGGCGTCTGGTCGATCGCGTCCATCATTTCACGGGTTGTATAATCAGGCATTGTCTTCTTACCCCCTTATTCGTATTTCTGGACGTTTGCAAGGTGGATCCCGATTCCTTTCAACTCGTCCTCGTAAGTGTCGATAGTTGCGCCAGCCTTAACCGCAACGGCGCCGCGGTTGAAATGGCCGGTAATATAGCATACTGCCGGAATATTGTCGCCTTCGGCGGCGGATCCGGTGTCCGTGTCGTCGGTAAGAATACCGAACGCCTTCATTGTCACGGAAGAAACCGTTGTTCCGGCGATATAGCCGTTCTTGTCAGTTCCCTTCACGATTACGGTTCCACGTTTCAATACTCCCTGGCCGCGTTTCAGGCCGATTCCCCCTGTCAGGATCGGGAAATCAGGGGAAACGATCAGCGCGTCCGGTGTGAATGTGCCTTCGTTTTTGTTGAATAACTGCATATTATTTCCCCCTTCTCTTGTCGCCCTTTAAGGCGTTGACTAAACCGCCGACTTTGGCTTCTCTCTGTTCGGCCTTCTGCTGGCTTCCGCCGTCATTTCCAACATTCGGAACGGTTCCAACGCTTCCAGCGCCGGAGTTTGCCAGATCGTCGGTAAGGTTGTTTAATGTTTTCTGTCCGGCCTGGTTGTTTGCACGTAACTGTGCAAGGGCCAGATCTGCGGCGGAAAGTGGTTCTTCGTACTTCGCTTTCATCAAACGTCGTTCGGAATACCGTTCGCGATAGAATCAATGTCTTTGAGTCTGTCACGTTCTGCCTTGATTGCTTCTTCCACGATCTGATTTACAAAATCGGGATAAGCTGTTCTTAACTGTGCGGCGTCCTGGATAGCCGGCGCCGCCGTTGCTGGTGTCATTCCCATTTCACTATTTCCTTTCTGTGTTGTTGGTGTATTTGAAAAAGTTCCGGTTTCTTTCTGCGGCGTTTTAGAAAGATTCTGAACCTTCTTCCGAACTTCATCGGGCGCGAATGTATTTACAAAATTCTTGAAATTATATCCGATCCCGTTCGCTGTCAGGACATTCTTGTCCGTGTAGGAATTCTGAAAACTGTCTTCGATCAGTTCATCACAAAAACCATTGTCGATCGCTTCCTGGCCGACGTACCAGCTTTCATTGTTCATCAATTCTTTGATTTCATCGTCCGTCTTCCCCAGGCGGTCGCGATATACGGACATAATGCTTTCTTTTACCTTGTCCGTAACTTCTGCCAGCTTTGCCAACTGCGCGGATGTATAAGATCCGTAAAGTGTTACGCTGGGATTGTGGGCCATCAGGACGCCGTTCTTTGCGATCCGGCGTGTGCTGGCGGCCTGAAGGATAATTGTCGCCGCGCTGGCACAAAGGCCGATCACGGTCGCCGTGATTGTTGCTTTGTTCTGAATTAGGGCGGTATAAATGGCATTTGCCGCGAATACATCGCCGCCGCCCGACTGGATCAGGACGTTAATATTCTTCTTGTCGCCCAGACTCTTTAATTCATTGATAAAATTCCGGTATGTGACACAATCGTCACTCCACCAGTCTTCTTCGGACGAAATTGTCCCGAATAACTGTAATTCCGCACTGTCACCGCCGGAATCAACGAAATTCCAGAATTTGTTATTCGTCTGGGAAGCTGTAGCCGGAACGGCGTTGATAAACCGCGCCGGTTTAGTCTTCTTCTCCATCTTCCTTTTTCTCCTTTTCTGTGATTGTTTCCGCGCTCTGAACCGATACAAGGCCGCTTCCTTCATCATTTCGCCTTCCCTTGCAAGTTGCGCGATATTTGCTTCGAAGTCGCCGCCGGTCAGTTCGACGGTTTCCTTCTGCCTGGTTGAAAGTCCGACTTTGATTCGTTTTCTGCCGCCGTGACTTCTTTCACTGGATCAATCATTCCCTGGCTAGGCCCGTTCACTGTGCGCCGCAATAGGCTTTTTTAATCATCGGATCCAGGAAAAAACCGGGCGCTTTCAGGCGTCCGGTTGCGATTGCTTCCGTCAGGAATATTTCATAAATCGGCTGGCATAAATCAGCCGCTAACCAGGTTCTTTTCATTCGAAACGCCTTCCAGGCTTCCAGAAGTGCCGCCCTGGAAGCGGAATAGCTGGAAGTAAAGGATTTCGTCAGAAGTTCAACCGGAATTTCAAGCGCGGCCCCGACATACTTCGCAAGGGCTGTCACGAAGGCGTCGAAATTCGTTGATGGTCGTTTCGCGTCCGCAATCTCGACCTTTTCGCCCGGATTTAAGACGTTCACCATGCCAGGGCCTAGTTCATAGCTTGTCGGATCACTGGAAACACTGTCTTCGTCATCCACAACGCCGCCGAACCCGATGTCTGACGTTCCGTTCTCTGACGTAATGAAGACGGTAAAAAATCCATTGATAACGGCCGCCATCATTTCGGCTTCACTGTACCGCGTCAACTGCTTCAACGCTTCGATAACCGGCGCCAGATACGGGACGCCGCGGTACTGTTCCGCGCGTTCCGTCTCGTAAATCATAAGCACGTTCGGGGATCCTGTCTTATCTCCGAAGGCTTTTACCCTTGTCCATTTCTTTTCCGCCCGAAGTGTGCTGTTCGGTAGGTGCTACAAATGTGATAGGCGACGATTTTCCCGGAATCGTCCACTTCCACGCCGTTGTAAATCCGGTTGTGGGTGTTTGGATCCGTGGCGTGCAAATACACGCTGTTTCCGGTCTGGTGCGGCGTGCTTATGCGATCCGCTTCGATCAGGTGAATTCGTAGGCCATACGGGTAAAATTTATAGGGCTTGTCGTACTCTAAAAGGACGCAAGCGTCGCCATTCATCAGCCAGGACATACACGCGACCTGTTGGATCTCGTAAAAATTGTTTACCCTGGTAGAATCGCAAAACTTTGAGTCCGCCCACAAGGCGAATTCGCGTTCCGCGTCCTTCTGCCAGCGCTCTTTTTCCTGGCGGCTCATTCCCAGATAGTCGCCGTCGATCGTGCTTTTCAACTGTAAGCCCTGGCCGACGATGTTTGTTCGGTTTGTCTTAATGGCCGACACCGCCAGGGGCGCGGACATATAAAGGCTTCGGGATCTCTGCCGCAAGGTTGGAAGGTTCTTGTCGATGTCTTCCTGTGGTGTCTTGCTGTTTGCCAGCCATCCACGCATAGAATTTTTATTTCTGGAAGCGCCCGACTCGTCATACCCGGAATTTTGAAAGGAACGGATCATTTGCAATTTGAACCGGTCTTGTGTCCGGCGGAGTGCCGCGGACGGGTTGACAAACTCGACCGCTTTGTCGAAAATATTCAATTTTGCACCGCCTTTCTCAAATATCCCGTGGAATAAAACGACCGGCGAAATTCCTTCCGCCGGCTTCCAACTGTTCAACCTGTTTTTCTATGTCTTTGATCGTTGCCCGGATCGTGGATAAGTCCGCACGTTTCAGGCTTTTTGTTCCGATCACGTATTCCTGGTTTAATAAAACGGCTTCTTCTGCTTCATAGTACAGATTTAAGCGCTTTTTCAGTCTTTCCAGGCGTTCCTGTTTCACTCTACTTAACGCCATCTTATCAACCCCCTTATAACTGGACGCCGCGGCTTGCGACGCCTGTTTTTTTTGCAACCTTCTTTTTTGGCTGTTTTTTCATGTAGTTTATACCGGCCTTGATTTTTCCTTCCAGAACGTCCCAGTTCGGACGAAGGATTTCTGCGGCCGCGGTGGAATAGTTGCGAAGATCCAGCGGTTCGTTTCTGGTTCCCGATTTCTTCACCCACTTAATGACCGGGCGGCCGTCCTTGATGTGAACGACGCGCTGTTCGCTGTTAATTCCCTTGATATAGGTTTCGTTATAGCCGCGATCAGCGTTAATCGGAAAATGGCAATAGCCCGGCCCTTCGTCAACCGTGTTTAATCTCGTCATAAGGATTTCTTTTCCACTGTCAACGCCCAGGATAAAGACCTTCACTTTATACTGGTTGTTTGTCGATACCTTGTGGATCAGCGGTATTCCAGGGCCGCCCATTCCTTTAATTCCATAAATGCGCTTGCCCTTGCGTTCCATCTTTTTCAGCCATTTATAACACTGTGTTGTGAAATGGCCGCCGGTATCAATGCAAGTACACGCCAGAAGAAGGGACGTTCCGCTTGCGAAGTACAATCCCCGGTCAAGGTATTCTTCCAGGCGATCCCAGGTTTCGTCTTTTTCCAGGTCGCCGAAGATCTTTTCATACCGGATCCCCCATGACTCATAGCCGCGGCCCCATCCGGTGATCTCCACTTCGAAACGGTCGTCCTGGACATCGACGCCGGCTGTCAGAAGAAGAACGCCGTCCGGGATTTCTGCTTCGTAGCGTTCCCGGCGTGAAAGAAGGGAATCGTCGTCGGCGCTCTTGCCGCGTTCTTCCAGGTTTCGCCCAGGCTGGTATTGATAAAGGTCTTCATTTTGTTTATGTCGCCGTTTTCCTTCAATTCTTTGTTTGCTTCCTGGAAGTCCCGAATAATTTCTTCCCAGTGTTTCCAGGGCGACGCTAATTCGTTTAAGTGAAACGACCTTTTCCGGCGACGATCCGGGAATTTTGCGATATATTTTCCGGTCTGCTGTTTCCAGTCCATTTCGGAAATGTGTTCACCACAAAATGAACATTCCATTGTTGCGTCGGAAAAATGGATCCGCCCCCATTCGTAAGGTTGGAACCGGCCGCAACACGGGCAAGGAACGCACCATTCTTCCTGTGAACCGGAAAGAAATTCCTTTTCAATCTGGCTTTCGCCCTTGATTGTAGGTGTCGAAACCTTGATTTTCTTTCGGTTCCAGAAGGTATTTGTTCGTTTTTCCGCTAATTTGATCGGATTTCCTTCACCGCCGGCGCTGGCCGGGTATCTGTCCGTCTCGTCCATCAGGACAATTCGGATCGGACGGGACGCCAGGGACGCCGGGGAATTCGCGCCGGCCATTGTGATATGACCGCCCGGAAATTTCTTGTGAAGAATTGTGTTCCCGGAATCCCTGGATTTTGAATCCTTCACTTTGTCCGTTAATGCCGGCGTGTCGCGGATCATCGGGGCCAGTCTGTCCTTCGAAAAGGCTTGCGCCATGTCAAGGTAGGTTGAACAACCAGGATCGGTGCCGGATCGTAGTCAACATAATAACCGATCGTGTTCAAAATCAATTCTGTTTTTCCGACCTGGGCCGAAGACATGATAACCACTTCTTCACACGCCGGATCGTTTACCGCGTCCAGAATTTCGCGCTGATATGGGGCGCGGTCTGTGTTCCACTGTCCGGGTTCCGCGGCGGACTCTGCCGAAAGTTTTCTGTACCGGTCGGCCCACTGGCTAACTGTCAGGATCGGGGGCGGCGCCACAATCTGGGCGATCTCGCGGAACAGTTTCACCGTTTTAAAGTCGATTTGAAGGTCAGATTTGTTCATCGTCTTCACCTTCCACGTATTCGTCACTATAAAAATCAGCCGGATTGTAGTCTTTTAATTCGTTCAGCGCTTCCGTGACTTCCGACGTCAGACGTTCCTTGATGTAACCGGCGTCGCGGTCTTCCAGGACTGGGGCGACTTTGGCCGGAATGTTCATCATTCTTGTTTTGAAGGACGATAACATATCGGTCATAACATGGCGAACGTCGTCCGCCTTGTGAAGTTCTCCCTTCATGGTCTGCAATTTCATTTCTGAAATATGCCGTTTGACTCTTTCGTGAAGGGCTTTTTCTTCTTCGAAGTTCAGTTCACCGTCTGGATTGTCGCTGTCGTTGCTGTCAACGGCCAGTTTCAGCGAAAGAATATAGTTCTTCAAGGAATCGACCAGGTTATAACGGCCCTTCGCCGCCCGGACGATGATTCCTTCTTCTGCCATCTGGCGGATCCTTCGGTCGGTGACTCCGAAAATATTCCCCAGGACGGCCGCCGATACGGTCAGACTGTCTATATCCGTGACTTTCGCTGATTCTGTTTCCTGTTTTGCCATACCTGGCCCCCTTTCTGCCGCCCGAAACGGAAACGGCAACTTTCGTTATTTTTTTTCTGTATCTGGGAAGATTTTGGGCCTCGTAGACCCGCAACAAAATTTTGTCCGGCGGAAGAACCTAAAATTTTTTCGGGATTTTTCCTCAAAAAACTGTCATGTCCGGTCGCCCCGTCGGTCGCTCCCCTCTCTTGTCATATCTTACTATTGTGTCAAATGGTCGGCGGACGTCCGCTTTCATTATAGTGCGAACAAAAGGCTACACCGTCACTTGTCACACGCCCGTTGTGTCAAGTACAGGGCAAAAAGAAAAAGAACTTCCCATTCTTCGCGCGTCTTCAAGGCGTGTCTGGGTGTTCTTTTATTTGCGGCCATGCTTGAAGGTCAGGCCTTAATCAGTTTGTCTTTGTTGTCCTGATTGATACCAATGTACCGGAGTGTGACGCTTATGTCTGCGTGATTGAAGATCTCTTTCAGTGTCACGGCGTCGTGCGTCTGCTGGTACATATGATAGCCGAACGTCTTTCGTAAGGTGTGCGTTCCTATGCTGTCCAGGCCAAACTTCCGGCCGGCCGCCGATAATATGTTATAGGCTTGCTGGCGCGTGATTGCTTTGTTCTGATAGTTCGGGGAACGGAACAGATATTCAAAGTCACGTTTCCCGGAAATATATTCGTCGATAACTGGCCGTAACTCTGAATTTATCGGGAAACGCTTTTCCTTCCCGGTTTTCTTCTCTCGAATATAAACCGCGTCTTTCCCCTTTACATCGCGCACGCGAAATTTTAGGATGTCAGAAATTCGAAGGCCCGTATAAATTCCGAACATAAAAAGGACGTAATCTCTTTCGTTGTTCGATTTCAGATAGTCGGCCAGATCCATAACAAGATCCATGTCCCGGATCGGTTCGACCGTGTTCATCGTTTACGCCCCCTTTCTTTTTCAGGCATGAAAAAAGCGCCGCATTTCTGCGACGCCTTTTCGAAGGTCTTATTGATCCACTTATCAACATACACATTATAGCACACGGGAACACGACATTTCCACGACATCTTTTACGACATTTTTACGACATAAAACACGACATGAAATACGACATTGTATTTTTACACTTCCCCGTGTATTTACTGGGTTTTTCGAACTTTCGGTCTTTCAAAAACCGGTTCAAATTTTTGAAAAATTTTCGTTTCAAAAAATTTTCATTTTCAGATCAAGCCACGGTCTTTCATGTCCCCTTCGATCCGCTGTTCCTGGCGGACGGACAGACCGATTTTTTCGGCGGTTCTTTGCTGTGTTTCTTTCAAAATCACGCGGTTGTAATAGATTTTTTCTTCGTATCCGGTCAGACTCGAATAAATCTTTTGCACGCGCTTTTTACTCCGGCGAAGTTCCTTCCGTTCCTCTGTCAGTGTTTGGATATTCGCTTCGTCGCGCTGGATCAGTTCCAGCCCTTCCAGAAAAGAAATGTGAGTGCTGGGCGAAGACTCTTTCGAATAGTCAATTCCACCAACGCCAGAAGGGCCATTCCACCCACACATTTTTTTGATCTTGTCGATCGACCTTCTGTGATTTTTGATTCTCTCATTACACAACATAATTTGAAGGTCAATGTCTCTAAAAAGGTTCCTTTCGTTGTTATTAGACGGTTTCGCCATTAGACTTCCCCTTGCAATCACGGCCGCTTCGTGCTATGATTATTAAAGGTTTTGTGGGCGGAGAAGTCGGAAACGGCGTTCCGTCCTTTTATTTTACAACAAACTTTTTGTCAAATCAACCGTTTTCATAATCTTTCACCACTTCCAGCCACAAGCCCCGTTTTCCGTCTTTGTAATAAAGAAAATCGGTATAGATCCCAGCTTTCAGAAGTTCTTCGGACATCCTGATCGCGTCGTCCGCGTCCCGACATTTTATCGTGTCGCCGGCTTTAAATTTCGGCGGATTCTTCGTCCCGGACATTCTTTTCTTCCCCTTTCGATTCCTTGATCCCGAAACTGCTATTATAACCGGCGTCTTTCAGGATTTTTCGGACTTTTTCAAATTCTTTCTTCGTGAAATTCTCAACCCTGGCAATCACGACCGAATTTTCGACTTTCGCTTTATATCCGGCCGCGGTCAGTAATTGAACCGCTTCTTCTTTGCTCATTTCCTCGCCTTTCTTGTACACATGAAATATAATTCCCGTCGGTGTCCTGGTAGATCTCCACCGGGAAGGCCAGGCTTCGATAACGCCGATCAGCTTCGCGCCTTTCGGAATGTCCTTCGCTTCCACCGGATAAGAATTCAAATAGGCCGCTTCAAGTCTGGATCGTTATCGTTTAGCGGTGTCGGCTTGAAATCTTCGGTTTTATTCGCGTTTTCCTGGTTCTTTTTCTTCCTCGCCATGTTCTTTCCCTCGCTTTCTCATTTTTCCAGGAAAATAGCAATCCCGAATTTCCGTATCTGTAAATTTTACCCGTTCCGGGGCAACTTCGCGAACGTGGCCGTCCTCAAATTCCACAAGTGCAAGCGCATATTTTAACACGCCGCCAGAATGTCCGCCAATCATAGGACTAGGCGGAATAATTTCGCTTCGCTCAGTCCAACGATGGAACCACGCCTTCGTCTGGTTGCCTTCTGGATCAATCAGCAAGGCCGCAACATTCCGGCCGGCCACGGTGGTAACATCACAAGTCTGTCTGGTTCTACCGGCGGCACGCATCCGCCCATTTCACATTTTTTCATTGCTTCATGTACTGCCTTTCTTTTTTCGTGTTCTAAAAATTGCCGAAACGCCCTTTTTCTTTGTATTTTCATATACTCCTTTTGGCTGATCCAGCCTTTGATCGCGTGTGTGGCCGCCGACGCCACCGCGCCGGCGATAACGCATATAAAAAATATTATTATCTGCTTTTCGTGGATCATTCCAGGTCAACCCCCAGTTCAACAATTCTTTTATTGTTCTTAATATCCATCGTTTCGATCTGCCTCTTCCAAACCGCGCCGTAAATCTGAAAATCCTTTTTCAAGGTCAGAAAATAACGTTTGTGCGGATCGCGTAAATGAAGTTTTATAAGGCTGTCCATCAGGTGATCGGTGACGCCTTTGTCTATGACTGTTATATCAATCCTGGCCGCGGCCCGATTGAATTCCCGGCAAATTATGACATATTCCGGGCGTTTATTTTTCTTTCCCATGCTCTAGTTTCCTTTCTGGCCGTAAATGACGACCATTGACGGAAAAGGGGCGCTGTTTTTACTATCGCCGAATTTCAAGCGACCACGTATGAAGCGAATTTCCGCTTTGTGGTATATGTAATCGTGGAACCATTTTGTATCTGTTCGCGCTGGTAATAACATAACGACAAGGTTTCCGTGATCCTCATTCGTGCGAAAGGCTTTTTCCACCCATTTTCCTATTTTCCGGCCATACGGGGGATTGCAAAATACCCTATGCCCCCCCCCATTCTTTCAAAAGGCCATTGTCGGCGATGGTGTAATATTTTTCGCACTTATGGTTAAATTCATCAGCACACGGATCCAGGTCGAAATGAAATTCCTTGTCAAGTTCAGCAAAGAACGCCTTCGGTGTAGCCCATGCGTCCGTTTTGCTGGAAAACATAACATTTGTGTTCATTCATTCTTTCCTTTCGTGTTCATGCTATCGGGAAGCCATTCGGGGAAGTCGTAAATTGACATCTGGCCGTCACATTCGTAATCATCCAGGATCCCCGAAGGCTTCGTTTCTGTGTCTTTTTCTCCTGGCTTCTGGCATCATTTAACACTTTTCATTCTTAAAATCCCTCGCTTTCTAAATATTCCAGGGTTAATTGATTTTCGTCTTCGCTGTTGTATGATTTATCAGACACCCACCAATCGAACCAGCTTTCCGCCGTTTCCATGCCTGGCAAAATCTCCAAGCCGGCCCGTTTTCTTGCTTCGATTGCTCTTTCGAACGCGATTAAATACATTCGCTTAAAGCCCGGCCACCGTTCGAACTCTCTCTCTCTCGCAACGGCCAGCCATCGGGCAACCAATACAACCAAGCCTTTTAAATCCTTCTTCGTATAATTCCGATTGTTCAAGTTTCCAATAATTCGAATAATTCCAAATATCGCCGTCCGTCCATTCCGCGATCGGGTTCACCCTCTTTTCCTGGAATTTGTAACAGTCTTCAAACATCCGGCGATTTTCTTCGTTGTCAAAAGGCATTATTATATTTCGCTTTCGGCCAGATTGTACAATCTCGATTTCATCGCGGTTTTTCTTTCTGCTCTGGCTTTCGTGCTTTCTGACTCCGAACGAAAGTATCGCTTGTCCCTGTTCTGGTACTCTCTTTTCTTTCAGTTCAACGCAACAATACCTTGCCCGGCGAAGTGGCGGGATCTTTCGTTCTGACATCATTTGTATCATGCTTTTTCTAGGTGGAATATCGTAACACAAATAACCGGCGTCTTTATATTCCTGAAAGTTCCGCCTTTGAAAATATGTCAGTTCCGGTGGATCTATTCCGGTAATGCTATGTAAATAAAAGTGCTTTACCCCGGCCCTTCGGAATAAATGTCCTAAAACTCTGCTGTCTTTTCCTTCCGACGTACACACGCAATAGCCGCGCGGATCGTATTTCAGGGCCAGACTTTCGAAATACTGTATCATTTTGATTGCTTCGTCGTCCGGGGCGCCCTTAAATAAATTCATTTGATATATCATAGCTTTA